>PJUC01000471.1_pt1 | contig 16202 bp, 24 predicted proteins | sample 1512161 | NCBI WGS metagenome assembly PJUC01 (sample SAMN08177676, study PRJNA422409) | Soil metagenome, whole genome shotgun sequencing project. | isolation source: Soil enriched on filter paper | place: USA: Madison | collected 2015-01-15
GCCCGTGTCACCGTTAGCCAACGAGACAGCGGAACATGAACTCCGAGTTGTGAACCGGATAGCGGTGAGTTCCGGGGGCCGTGCGGATCGCGAGCGCGTCCACCGCTACGACTGCCCGCCTCGGAGGACGCACGATCACCGAACGGTGAATGCAAGCATGGCAAGATCAGCGACACGCCGGCCTCCTACAAGTCGCGCCCGATCTATCCCGGGCGCCCAAAGACCTCACGCTGCCGTTTGGCGACGCCTGTTGTCGTGCAGGGATGGCGCGCAACAGGCGAACACCCGGTGAGCCACGCGAGGCATGAAGTCTCAGGTCAGATCAAGGCTTGGCGGATCCACCCCGAGCACCTTGAAGATCCGCAGCAGCGTGTCCATCGTCGGGTTAGCCACTCCACCCGAGGGGGACCGACCTCTCTCCAGGCACCCGTAAGCGTGCGTCGACAGGCCGGCCGCGCGGGCGAGATCTTCTTGCGATAGAAGTCGATCCCGTCGCAGAGCCCGCAGGGTGACCCCAAGAGCCGCCGCCGTTTCGCGACGATGATGCCGGTGTTCGTGCTCGGAGATCTTCACGTGCCTCGTCTCGTAACGCAGCCAGGCGCTGAGCCTCCCGATCCCGCAAACGCTGAACCTATGTGGGCATGGCTCAGACGTACCGACCCAAACTGAAGTTTTGTTGAAACCTACATCACCGGCCTGATTGGGTTGCAAGGGCCAGACGCGAACGGGTGAGCTCTGATCTACGTGCTGGTCAATTCTTGTTTTCTGGCCAAAGTTGTTTGGAGCACATCGTGAAGAAGAAGTCACACATGGCAATACCTGCTGTAGCCATGGCCGCCGCGCTCGTTCTTGGGGTCTCCATCCCCGCCAACGCGGCCACCAATGACATTGGTTCAACATTCTGTTCCGGCTTTTCGCCGGTTCCCTGGCTGCGAGCCCAGGGGGGTCCCGCAGTTGGTGGCGCGCTCGTCACTCCACCGCGCCGCGGCTATTCCACCTTGATTGGGCTGAGCGTGACGCCCTGGTACGGGCAAGGAGTGGCCCCGGGCGGCGGATGGTCAGTCTGGACGGCAAATGCAGGCGGATACTACGCCGACATCAACATGGACGGGACGTACGGCTACTGCACGCCGAATTAACGGATGGAGGGTGTTGACGCCCCAATAATGGGAGAGCGTGCGTTCGGAACGCTCTCCCATTACGCGTTACTTCACGGGCCGGGCCGGGGCGGGAGGACAGGTACGCTCACTTGGAGCCTTGTGCCTCAAGGCTGGTTGTGAATCAGAGCCTGGCCGACTGGTACGAGAGAGCAAGGTTTCCGCGCATGGATGGTCGCCAAGGATATACGGCGCGAGCCCCTCAGTTGCGGTACGCGATGCGTCGCTGGACTCGCAGTCTCGGGTACGGCATGGCGATTGCCGGACTGTGCTCGCTTCTTTCCGCCTGCTCTTCATCGACGAGTGTGGCGTCCACCGAAGAGTTGCAAACCGCTGAAGGCCCTCAGTTCTACACTCAGTTCGAGGACTACTTGGTCGTAATGGCCGATTGTCTCAAGGAAGAAGGGTTCGCGGCGGTCATCAGCAAGGAGGATTACAACGCTTCGAGCAGTCTCAACTTCCCGGCAGTACCGGAGGAGCAACAGGATGAGCTCCGCAAGGCGATTGAACGCTGTGGCGACCAGATTCAGCAGCCACGCCTGCCAATTGATGACGAGACTTTTCAAGACGAGACTTATGACTGGCTTGTTGGTCAGCGGGACTGCCTAGAGGCCGCGGGTTTCGCTATGCCGCCTGCACCTTCGTATGCCGTATTTGTCGAGCAGTTGAAAGCGGGTGGCGGCGTGCCGTGGTCACCGATCGCGGAGGCTGCGAATGATGCAGCAGCTCAAGGTAGAGCTCTCAAGGCATGTCCGATGACGACCGAGAGCTGGTGACTCTCAGCTCAGCCGAGATGCGAAGCGGCACAGCCCCAGCATCCGAGACGCCCTCTCACCGTCGTACCTTCGTGAGTCGGGACGCTCTGCAATCCTTGGGTCAGACCACAGTCGGGCGCTGGTTGGTCGGCCCCGGAACAATAGTTCACTGAATCTCTGAGATCTAGTCTTGCGGCCTGTTTGGACGGGCGTCGACGATTGCCTACCGCTAATTCCGGAACTCCTGGTGTGAAGGGCCGGGCGTCGAGCTTCCCCTGATCGATGTCGAGGCCATCGCCGCGCTGGAGATGTGAGGCCACGAACTGTCTGGACGCTCTGTTGCGTCCAGCCCCCGCGCGGGACCCCCGTACCGTCGCAGCTCGAGTTCGTAGCGTGCCCGCAGTGTGTCCCGTGCCTCGACGAGCGCAGGGTGTATGCGGCTGGGGCGTGAGTGCGAGTTGGATTCTTCGCTTGCGATGCGACAGTCGAAAGCGAGCAGTCGGTCTCGAGTAGCGCGGAGCCAGGCTGTCAGTCGGGTGCGATCCTCTGCGCCGTTGCGCTTCGCGTCGCGTGCAGCTCGCCCAAGCTCCGTACGGGCAGCGCGGATGGAGTCGTCGATGCTGACTTCGGGGATGCCGCGGAGCATGCTCTCCGCGATCTGGTCATGGGCGGCCGCGTTGGTGTGGGCGATGGCGATGGCTTCGTTGTGGGTGCGGCCGCGGGTCATTCCGACGTAGAGCCCGGCGGCGTCGACGCCGGGGCCGACGATAGAGGTGTCCGTGCTTTCGCCTTGGATGCCGTGGACGGTGGACGCGTAGGCCAGGTGCATGTGCTCGCCGACATAGTCGTGGCCGACCGTCCGGGTGTCACCGCTGTCGGTGAGGCTGAGCAGTTGAACCCCGCCGGGGGTGATGCGGCGGATGGTCCACAGGGCGCGGTTCTCAACCCTGGAATGACGGTCGTTGCGGCGGGTCTGCACGACGTCGCCTTCCAGCAGGCGTTGTTCGCCCTGGCCCACTGCGATCCGGTCCAAGGTGAGCTGCCGCAGGTCGATGCGGCGTTGTTGGATGGCTTCGTTGATCGCGTCGGCCTCCTCGTTGGTGCTGGTCACCAACGCCACTCGCTGCCGACCCGCGGCTGCCCGGAAGTAGGCCTCGACCATCGCGTCCCGGGCTTGGGTGTGGTCGTCGACGCGGTGGATGAGGTCGCGGCCGGCGAGCTCGCGCGCCACCTCGAGGGCCTGTTCTTTGGAGGCGGGTTCTCGCATCCGCAGGGTGAGGGCGGCGTACTCGGGGTCGCGGAACCGGTGCACCGCGGTGAGTTCGACGACCGCGGTGGCCCGTCGGGTGAGGGTGGCCATGGCGCCGGAGTGTCCGACTGGGCGGGCTTGGAGGTGGTCGCCGACCATCGCGATCCCGACCCCGGTGTCCTCGGCGAGTGTGGCGAGCGCGTTGGCGGTGTGCAGGTCGACCATGCCGGCCTCGTCGACCACGACCCGGTCCCCTGGGCGCAGCAGGAACCGCCGCGGCCCGTCGTAGACGATGCCCGTGGCAGGGTCGGTGTCGCCGGGGTGGAGGCGAATCCACACTTCGGCGCCGGCGTCGTCTCTGCCCCACCGGAACCCGTGGTCGCCGAGCAGCGCGTGCAGGCTCGACGCGGCCGTGCCGATCTCCCGGCCCGCAACCGAGGCGGCCTTCTTCGTCGGCGCGACCACCACCATCCGACACCCGCGCAAGGCGAGGGCCGCCCGCGCCACCCGCAGCATGGTGGTCTTCCCCGCCCCGGCCGGTCCCGTCACCGACACCAACCGATCGGTGCCCGCGATCGCCGCCGCCGCCTCCACCTGATGTGCATCGAGATCCACACCGTCACGCAGTTCCTCGCCCGCCGCCTCGATAACCACCGTGCTGTCAAGAGCCTCGCCCGCGCGAGTGAGGGCGTCGAGGCGGGTGGCGAGTTCGACCTTGATGGCGGCGGTCGCGGACGCCATGTAGCCCTTCACATGCGCGGGCCGGTCAGGTTCCTCCGAGAGGAGGTCGATCGTCAGCTCGAGGGCGCGGGTCGTGATGTCGTCGATCACCGGTTGCAGGTCGGCACGCGGAGCTACGACGCCGGAAGCGGCCAGGGCGCGGGTCGCGCCGGCGCGGATGTCGACGAGACTGAACCGGGCGCCGCAGCATGACGATCGGGCATCCGCCTCCACGATCGCCCTCGCCGCCAGCAGCGCCACATCCAGCTCCTCGATCTGCGACGCGGTGGTCGGTACGGCCGTGCGCGGGTGGGTGAGCGTGGGGTCGATGGCCGTCAGCTCGTCCGCGATGAGGTGTTCCCAGGCCGTCTCGTCGAGCTCGCCGGGTTTGTTCGGGCGGCCGGTCGCCCACGCGAGCCGGTCGATCTGATGCAGCTGATCCGGGCTGGGTTCCTGGCCCGGGTGCGCGGTGCGCCAGTGGGCGAGCAGCATCGCCCGGTTCGCTTCGATCTGGTTCGAACGCCGCGATAACGGCCGCACCACATGCACCAACTCCGCGATCTCCCCCTGCCCGTTCAGGGTGTAGCCATGGCGGGCGAGCGCGGCTCGCCATTCCGGGTCGGTGCGGGCGGCGAGCTCTCCTTCCGCGTTGACCAGGGTATGCAGTTTCATCGCCACCCGGGAGTCCACGTTCGACCACTTGCCGTCCTCCCCCAACACCTTCACGTTCAACCAGAGGTGCCGGTGCACGTGGGGGTCCAACGCCCGCGACCGCCGGTGCCGCAACTCCACCACCTCAACCCGATGCACCCGTTCACGGACGCGGCCGCCGGCACCGCGCCGGGCGTTCAGTTCCTGCTGCCAGATCAGGAGAACCCGGTCGCGGAGGCGGTCCTGCAGCGCCTCGAACTCCTCCGCGAGCTCCGGGTTCAGCAGCGCGGCGATGCTGAACGACTTCGGCGCGTTGATCGTGCCATCCAGAATCAGGTCCGCATCCGGTGACCTCAGGTCCCGACCTCTGCGCTCTCCAGTCGCTGGGTCGCACCCGTCCACCCAGCGACGCAGCTGATCCTCGTCCAGCACGTCGTCGGTGGCGACATCGCCGGCCTCGACGGTGAAGCGGGTTACCCCGGCGCCGGCATCGCTGTACGCGGCGAGCGCGTCCACGCTTGCTGGCGCCGTCCGCAGGTGCGAGTCGCAGGATCCTTGGAACGCGTAGGCGAGTGCTTGTCGAACCCCGTGGGACCCGACACCCCGCTTCCAACGCTCCAGCCCACCGCGCACGACACCAGGCTACGCCTTAACTGCTTTACTCGAAACGAGTTCCACAGAAAGTGCCTGCGTGCATCACTCTCTTCTTCTCTCGGTCGTCCGGTCCTCGCCTCGGCTCTCGTCGTTCACGGGGATTCTCTGCTTTCGCTTACAGCGGTGGGTGTCGTTGACGAGGCGCGGAGAGAGTTCGCCGGGTGATCGGTTCGTTCATTTGGCGTGGGCTCGGAGGGCATCGCCACGGGCCTGCCATTCGAACCTCCGGGTCAAGCCAGTCGCCGGCAGCGCGGCGCCCGATGCGGCTCGCGCGTTCAAGCACCCCTCAGAGCGCGACCCGACGGCGGAACGGGTCGAGTTGGCTGATGAACGGCGCGTCGGCTCAATGGCCGGACGCCGCCGGGTCGACCGGGCGCGAACGACTCGTGAATCGTCGATACACTCGCGACGTGTCTCTGGAATGGCGCACCGTGGAGATCGTCGACGCCGACGAGCTCGCCGATGAGCCACTCGGGACCAAGCAGAAGTTCTGGGTGACCAATCCGGATGATGATCGACCCTGGCTCTTCAAGTTCGCGCGCGTCCGCGAAGGGCGCACGCTTGGTGAGGACTGGGCGGAGTGGCTCGTACATCACCTGGGAGAACGGCTTGGGGCGCCGACTGCGCTTATTCATCCCGCGGTCTGCGACTCCAGGCGTGGGATCGTCTCGCGGTCGGTCATCGATTCAGTTGCCGTCGAGCGGTTGGTGCACGGCAACAGCCTCCTCGTTGAAGTCGACCCGTCATACGACCCGATACGTGGCCGCAACAACCCCAGGTATACCGTCGCGGCGGTGCAAGCAGCGCTTGACGGCGTCCAGGCGCCCCTCGAGTTCGCCGGCCCCTCCATAATGGACGGCTTCGATGTCTGGGCAGGCTACCTCGTTCTCGACGCCTGGGTTGCTGGCAGGGACCGGCATCACGAAAACTGGGGCGTCCTCAGTAGCCAGCAAGGGAGAACTCTGGCGCCCTCCTACGACCACGGGAACGCCCTGGGTTTTCAGGAGCGCCCAGAGCATATCCTCACATTGAACGCGGATCCTCAGCAGCGGGCGAGGTGGCTGTCTCGGGGCCGCAGCCATCACTTCGCAGGGCGGCCGGCACTGGTCGATCTGGCTCACGAGGCTCTGCAGTCAGCATCCGAGGACGCGCGCAACTTTTGGAAGACGCAGCTCTCTTCGCTTGATTCCGTGGCGATGAGCGATATCGTGCGATCAGTACCGCGCGAGATAATGTCGGACCCTGCTCATACATTCGCTCTAGACATTCTGACCGGCAATCGAGAGAGGCTGCTCCGTGACTACCCAGGCCGCTAGCTCGCCCCACCTTCAGCGGTCGGCGGTCACGCGAAGCCTGCTCGTCGTGTGGCAAGATCCCGCAGATCGCCGCTTCGTGCCGATCGCTGAGCTAAACCATCTCGACGACGGGCGGTACGTGTTTCAGTACTCTGACGCCGCCCGAGTGAACAACGGTTTCTTTGCGCTCGATGAGTACCCGGACCTATCGCGGACTTACGTGAGTGACTCGCTTCCTGTCTTCTTCGCCAATCGAGTGATGACTGCTGGGCGCCCCTCGTACGAGCGCTACTTACATTGGCTCGGTCTCGGCAACCTGGAGTCATCTGAGGTGCCCCTAGAGGTTCTCGCGCGCACCGGCGGAGGACGCGCGACCGATACGTTTCATATCGTTGACCGTCCGCTGAAGGGTGAGCGGGCCTTCTCCAGTCGCTTCTTCGTTTCTGGCATTAGGCACGTCGAGGACTCGGACCATGCTCTCGCACTGGTCCGTCCGGGAGATCGCCTCGAACTCAGAAAGCAGCCAGAAAACAACAAGAACCCGAAGGCTGTGATCATTGACGTGGAGACGGGTGTGCAGTTGGGGTGGGTTCCCGACTGGCTTTGCGGTGAGGTGACGGATCTGATGACTGATGGCTGGTCACTGACCTTGACTGCGGAACAGGTGAACCTCGACGCTCCGGCTCATACTCGCGTGCTCTGCCTGCTCGCCGCAGAGCTCCCAGAACGTTCATCATCGTCGTAGTGATACGAGGTCGCGGGTCTCTGCGTGGTGGAAGGATCGTTCGCTCTGCCAAGACCGGTGGGAACACAGTCAAGCGGTTCCCAACACGCGCACGCTGTAGGACCGTCAAGCAGCGGGAACGGGTGCTACTCGGCCTCCGATGTCATGGCGCCAGCGTAGGGCGTGGAGCGTGCGCTGCACCGTGAATCCGGTGCGCGGTCGACGCCGTCGTTCTCCCTCTTCGTCTTCCTGCTCATCTTGCTTGTCGTCGTCACCGTCATGACGGTCATCAACATCGACATCGTCGACGGCGTCATCACGCTCGTCGTGATGATGGTCAGCGTCGCGACGGCGGCGGCGGCACCCTCGTCTCGACGTCGTCGACCTCCTCCTCGGCGCCCTCGGCGGCGGGCGCGGTCGCGGCCTCGGCGGCGGTCTCGGCGCCGTGAACTCCGGGAATAGCAGGGGTGGTCGAGGGTGCGGTGGCGGTCTGATCCGATAGGCACCATCGGCCGGTGAAGTAAGGCGATGCACTCTCTCGTGCAGAGTACTTCCATACCACTGGACGTGCAGAATACTTCCCTTTCGTGGTAAAGTGCAGTAAACTTCCCACAAACGATAATGAGAAGCTTTCTGCCCATGGAGGTGGTCACCATGCAGCTGCCGCTGCAGTCCAGGGCCGCGTTCGCTGCATTCGTGCGCAATCAGCGCCTGACGGGAGGAATGACGCAGGACGAACTGGCTCAGGCGGTGGGCAAGAGCCGCCGCTGGGTGCATGACCTGGAGGCCGAGAAAGTCGATCCGTCGCTCAGCGCGGCGATCGACGTCGCCGCCGCGCTCGGATTCAGCGTCTCTCTCGAGAGCAGTGAGCGCTCCGACGTATTTGACGCGCTGTTCGGGGACCTGTGATGAGCGACGTTCTGGACGTCTGGATTGATGCTCGGTTCGCGGGCAAGCTTCTTCGCGGAGAGCAGCTGCAGGTCGAGTTCCTCTATGACGACGGATACCGGGGAGATGCTCGCTCGACGCCGCTGTCGGCGAGCATGCCTAAGAGCGCGGCCGGCCACGGCCCAGACGTCGTTATGCCCTGGCTGTCCAACCTGCTGCCTGACGCCGAAGAGGTGCGGGCCCGCTGGGCGGCGAAGTTCGATGAGCGGCGTACCGACCCGTTCACGCTGCTCGCACACATGGGCGAGGACGCTCCCGGCTCGGTGCAGGTAGTCCCGGAAGGAGTCACGCCCGCGGACGCCGGCGAGCTCTCGGTCATGACGGACAGGGACATCGCGCGGCGCGTGCGCGCCATCCTCGATGATCCCGACCACTGGGTCGACGACACGGACGCCGATGAGAGCCGGTTCTCCCTCGGCGGGAACCAGGGCAAGTTCGCCCTCGCCCGCATCGATGGGCAGTGGTTCGAGCCGAACGGCCGAGCCCCGAGCACTCACATTGTCAAGCCCGGTATGGCTCTCGCTTCCGGCCACACCGACGAGCACGTCCAGGCCGTCGAGTTCGTGACGATGCGCGCTGCGCGCGCTCTCGCGATCCGTGCGGCCGCTGTCGAGATCATGGACTTCGACGGAGTCCCGGCGTTCGTGACGACCCGCTTCGACCGCCGCCGTCTCGACGATGGCTCTGTCAGCCGGATCCACCAGGAAGACTTCTGCCAGGCGCTCAGTGTCTATCCCTCCCGCAAATACGAGGAGGAGGGCGGACCGACCATGGCCGACATGGTGCAGCTGGTCGCCACATCCTCGTCGCCGGCGTACCGCGGTGAGGACCAACAGGCGCTGACAGAGCTGTTCGCGTTCAACCTGCTCGTGGCAGGTGTCGACGCGCACGCCAAGAACCACAGCATGCTGCATCTCGGCGGCACGACCAGGCTCGCTCCCGCATATGACTTGATCTCCGCACACGGGATCTGGCCCGAGGACCGGATCAACTTCAAGGCCGGCGCCGCGGTGAAGTACGGCAAGGAGCGCAAGTACCGGCTGATCTCAGGTCGCAATGTCGCACGTGCTGCCGACGTGCTGAACGTGCCTCGCGGCGAAGTCGCGGCGCTGCTTGAGAGAATGACCAGCGCCCTCCCGGACGCATTCGAGAGTGCCATCAGCGAGCTCCCTGACGGCATGGCGACTGAGCAGGTCCGGGCGATGCCAGCTCGCATCGCGGCATTCGCAGCAGAGTTCGTGAACAGAGTCCGCAGCGAAGATCTCAGTCTGCGCAGTCTCCCCCGATTCAAGGGGGCAACTGCCGTTGGCCGACCGGCCGGGAATCGGATCTGGGAGCCAGGAGAGTGGCGCGGAGGCCGATGGATCGCAGGCCGATATCGCAGCCGCGCCGCCCGGTGAGCGTCCGGTTCCTTTGCCGTGACGTCCTACCCCGCCAATACGATCTGAGCATGAGCACCGCGCAGCAACGCTAGCCCCATCCAGGAGCCGGCGACTGATGAAGGGAATCTCCCTATGCGTGCCATACTCTGCAACACCCTGTTCTCCGTCTTCGGGCACCGCGTGTGCTGTGGTCGTATCCCCGGCTGGACTGCTCACGTCGGTCAGCGGTGGGACACCTATGACGTTGCCCCGGCGAACCTGTACAACGTCATCTGGTGCGTGCAGACCTGGATCCGCTCCGGGATGACGGACTAGATCCCGTCGGCGACCCGTCCCCCCATTGGGCGGCGGGGTCGCGCCGGACCCCGTTGAGTCGAGGCCTCATCATGAGCACCTGACACGGGTGCGGCTGGCCCTGCTGTCGTTGAGGACAGCGGGGCTTCTTCGCGGTCTCATGGCGCCGCGGATAACGCCATAGCGGTTACACGTTCCAGCGGCCGAACGGACGCAGCCAGAAGTAACAGATGCCAGTCTCTCCCTCGAGAGCTCCCCACGAGACTGCGCCCGCTGGCGCGACCATCTCCAGCCATGCCGTGTTCCCAGGGAGCTCAACGTCACCCACGGCGACCAGCTGCGCGATGAGCGACTCCGCGGTCGCGTCATCGCCGCGGAGTACGTGGGCATCACGCGCCGCCTGAGCGACCGAGCATCGCCACACCGTGTACGCGACGACTGATCCGGTGCCGTTGTCGAACTGCGGCATCCGTCCCTCGGCCGGGACGATCTCGGGAAACGAGTAGCCCTCGGGCATCGCAAATGGGAACGCGGCGATTGCGGCGGTGTACTCGTCCTGCGTCTTCTGAACCCGCGCGCTCGACGTCTCCGTCGCAGGCGGGTCGACTTGAGGCTCAGCCGTCGGCGACTGCGAGGTCGCGCTTGACGGCGTCTGCGAAGGAGTCTGATCTGCCGCCTCGGGCGTGCTGGTGCACGCAGCCAGGCTCACCACCACAGCGATCGTCAGGGGCGCAGCGGCGGCCCAGGTAGCGAGATGCGGCATAGGCGCTAGCGTAGCGTCGACCGCAGCACGCAAGAGAATGGTCGCGTGTCAAACCCTCTTGAGGTCCGTGAGTTCCGTCCCGCAGATGCCGCCGAGATCGCCGAAGCTTCGCCCTCATGGGCGAGCATCATGGGGCCGTTGCTTGATGCGAAGAGCGCCGGGACTGGGACGACGATTGTGGCATTCACTGACGCACAGCCAGTCGGGCTCGTCGAGCTGGTTTGGGGTGAACCAGCTTGCTTGGTCCGCAATCTTCACGTCCTTGAGCGTTTTCGCGGTCAGGGCTACGGAAGCGAGTTGATCCGCGCGGCGGAGCGAGCGGCGGCTCCAGCTCCGACGGTCCGGCTCGCCGTCGGCGTGGACAACCCGCAGGCGCGACGACTTTATGAGCGGTTGGGCTACCGACCTACCGGTGAACAGCAAACCGTCACGTACTCATACATTGACGCGATGGGTGTCGCGCGTACCGCCACCGAGACCAGTGACTTCCTAGAGAAGGCCTTACGCCCGCTTCACGACCGCGCCTCAGGGAGAGGGCTGTAGGGCGTACCCGACAGAATCTTCGCCCAGGCAACGACGGCGTTGAGGATCACGGCGGCGCGGTAGTTCACGGCGAGTCCCCGGCCTGGCCCGGCGTGATCAGCGTCACCAGCGGCAGCCCATTCCCGTCTGCAGACACGCCCTAGTCGTCGTAACGGCGGCGGATCGGGCTCGTGTACGACTTCGCGTCAAGGTCCAGACCGTTCACCGGCGGGATGAAGGTCCGCTGCCGGATCAACGGCTCGACCGGCGGCCGAGGCTGCAAACGTCATGCGTCGCGTCCTGAGGCGCGCGCGTGGGACGGTGCACCCACGAGCGCATCCGCTGGCGACGTCCGATGCGACGAACGGGCAGACCGCACTCGCGGTCCTCGCGACCCTCGAGGTGGAGGGCCGTGCCCCGAAGAGCGGGTACGACCGTGACCAGTTCGGTCAGCGATGGCTGGATGTGGACCGCAACGGCTGCGATACCCGCAACGACATCCTCGCCCGCGACATCACCGACGTGGACGCCGTCAACTGCCGCGTCTACTCCGGCACCCTCGAGGATCCGTACACGGCAACGACGACCGCGTTCGTCCTCGGTCAGGGGACCTCCGAGGGCGTGCAGATCGACCACATCGTCGCGCTGTCCGACGCCTGGCGGAAAGGTGCCCAGCAGCTGACCGCCGACCAGCGTGCGACGCTCGCGGACGACCCGCTGAACCCTCCTCGAGGTGGACGGCTCCGCGAACGCGCAGAAGGGTGACGGGGACGCTGTCACCTGGCTGCCGAAGAACAAGGCGTTCCGGTGCGAGTACGTCGCCCGGCAGGTGTCGGTGAAGGCGACCTACCACCTGTGGGTGACTCAGGCTGAGCATGACGCGATCGCGAACGTTCTGAGCACGTGCCCCGACCAGCCCGCGTTCACGTCCGCGTTCGCCGCGGCACCCGCCATCGAAGCAGCCCGGGAACCTGCGCCGGCCCCAGTGGCGCCCGTGGAGCAGGCACCCGCACCTGCGCCCGCGCAGCCCGCACCCGTCCAGCCGGCGCAGCCTGCGCACGCCCCGGCGCCGGAGGTCTACTACAAGAACTGTGACGCGGCTCGTGCCGCGGGCGCGGCCGCCGTCTACCAGGGGCAGCCCGGGTACGGGAAGCACCTCGACCGCGACGGCGACGGCATCGGCTGCGACTCCTGAGCAGCACAACGGCCGCGTATCGCCGCACCGCGGCCGTCGTCGCCCATGCGGTGGGCAGGGAGATCCGCGAGATCTACACTCGGCGCATGTCAGCTGAAGCATTCCGCGTTCAAGTCGAGACCAAGGGCGACCAACTCTTGCAGATCATCGAGGCTCACCGGGCAGCGCCGGTGGGTTCCGTGCGAGAGCGTGAGATGGAGACCATGCTCGCCCAGGCCGCCGACTTGATGACCCGGGAGCCGGAGGTGACCGCGAGCGTCGCCGTGTTCCTCGCGAACTTCATCTGTGCCATGAACGAGTCGCTCCCACCCCGCAACCGAATGTGGCCCGCTCCCCGGCCAGGTGCTGGTTCGGCGTCAACTCACCGCGCTCCAGGCGCTTGGTAAGAGGCGCGCTCCGTGTGTCAGCCGCGGTGGGAGACTCCGCGCTCCGGTGACACGGCGGGCGCCGGGGAGGTCCTTCGTCTCCTGGATCTGGGGGATGCGCTTCAGGCCCATGCGCCACAGGCTGACGTCGTTCAGCCGTGGCCGGCGCTGGGCTCGCGGAGCAGCGCGGCCCCCGCGCAGGCCCGCGCCTTTCCCAACGATGGCATTGATGCAGTCCGGGCCTGGGGCAGGAACGGAGTTGACATTTCGTATAACGCATCGTTGGACAACTTCAATACGACTCGCCACGGCGCAGAACGGTGGCGGTCTCGGCGACCGATCAGGCGACCACCGGCATTTCGTGGGTCGGATGTCGGCCTCCTCGGACTGCTCGACGGATGCGCGAAGACTAAGAACGCGATCGCCCCGACTGTGAAGTCGTGTTCATGGCCGTGCCTTCCACGCTCATTGCCATCCTCTACTTCGTCTTCGCGCACAAGTCTGCTCGACTTGCAAACAACCAGTAGCCGTCGCTCAGCGATGTACCTGATCCCACCTCATGCCAGTTGACTGGCCCTATGACTCGCATGACGATGCGGCTGCCCACAGGTCGGCGCGGTTCACGGAAGGAACTAGCGCTGGTGGTCGGTACCGTGGATCATGCCCATAGCGAAGTTCGACACCCTCCTCATCAACGGGAGTGTCGGGACCGGGAAGACGACTGCCGCGGAGGCGCTCGGCGACGAGGTGGAGCAGCTCGGCATCCCCGGGGCTCTGATCGATGTCGACTGGTTGCGCCGATCTTGGCCAGTCGCGCCTGACGATCCGTTTCGGACAGCGCTGGCCCTGGAGAACCTGCGGGCGGTCGCCGGAAACTTCCGTCGCGCCGGCGCACGTCTGCTCATCGCCGCAACAGTCATCGAAACCCGCGACGAACTCGAACACGTCGCTGCAGCGTTAACGCGTCGAGCATGCTGCACGTTCGCCTAACCGCGTCACCGGAGGTGGTCCTCTCTCGGCTGACAAACCGGCACCACGACGATGAGACCGCGCTGCACTGGCACGTTCAGCGTCACCCCGTCCTCGCCGACATCCTCGACCGGGCAGGGTTCGCTGATGAACAGGTGATCGACACAACTGACAAGTCGGCCGCAGCAGTTGCAAAGGACATCCTCGCCAACGTCGTTGGTTGACAGGTGGCGCAGTGGACAATGGGCGCGTGAGAGCCGGCGACTTTGATCTGACGATGGACGAGCTTCGAGCGGTCGTCCGGTTCGCCATCGACTGTGCTCAGGAGCTGCTTCCCGACTTCGAAGCCGTCGTCCCCGAGGACTCGCGCCCGCGCGGGATGCGATCGCCGCGGCGCGTGAGTTTGCCGACGGCGCTCCGCGGTCGAACCTGCAGCGAACGGCGGCCGTCGCGCCACACCGCGCAGCGAAGACTGTCGCTGATGAGACCGCTCAGCTCGCTGCACTCGCCTGCGGCGACGCCGCGGCGGCCGCGTACCTTCACCCGATCCTCTACGAGCGCGCACTGGGCAAACGCTCGCCTCGGATTCCACCCTCGCTCCGACAAACGGCTGAACAAGCGGCGCGGGGGCGACGCAGTGCCCGAGTGAGCGATGCTAAGCGTAGCTCGCAGCGCAGTGGAGAGCGGAGTCTGCAAAAGCGAGCGACAGGAACGGAGTCGTCAACGCCCCGCTACACTCTCGCCGTCGGAGGAAGGGCACTCCACAACTAGGGCAGGAGCAGCGAAGTCGCGCCCTGCCCCTCCGCGTTCGTGACTCGAGCGAGTTCCCCTGCAACTGCAAAGACGACGCAGGCGATCAGTCCGGCGATGATCGGTCCGGCCACCCGACTTAGCACGACTGCTGTGCCGCAAGTCGCCGCGCGACGGCGAAGTACGGATGGCTGCTCAGTTCGTCTCGTCGGAGTCGCCGCCGTGCTCGAGTCCCTCGAACCACTTCTCGAGGTCGTCGAAGCGATACAAGATGATTCGGCCGACCTTGTAGAAGGGCGGGCCGATCTTCTTGTAGCGCCACTCCGCGAGCAGCTTCGGCTTGAGCCCGGGAATCAAGGCCACTACGTCTGCGGGCGTCAGGAGTTCCTGCGCCAGCACCGGTTGTGCCGTGTTCGCTGTCGATTTCATCTGCCACTCCCTGCGGAACTCGAAATATGTTTGACATCAGTAGACGCCTAAAACGTACGGTCGTCAAGAACAATCGAGGATCTCGCTCCGCCTCAGCCCGCGGAGAACTGCCGAACGCGCTTTCCGTCCGGCAAGATGAGCACGTGACGGTGGACGTGCGGACGCTTGATGACGAACCGATGACGGCCGCCCACGCAACGCAGCCGGTGGGGTCCGCGCTTCGGATTGCGCCAGCGTTCATCGCCACGTCCGTCGACGATACGACGGGCATCGAGACGACGATCGGGGCCCACTTCGACGAGAGCCGAAGCCGCTACATCATCCGTAGCATCCTCACCCGTGCCGTACGAGACGACTTCGATGAGATCCGCCTGAAGCACACCGCACCGCAGGCGATTCTGCAGGTCGCGGTTCCTCACTGCGTCGCGCTCCTCCTCAACGACGACCCCGGCGCCAGCTGGACGTCGGTGTCCGAACTGACCGAGGGCGAGACGGCGATCATCCCCGCATGGATGGCGAGCGCCGTGGTCAAGCGCGGGATGAAGGACGAGCGCTGGGAGGTCGTCGAAATCCTCTACGGCATCGCGGCTCTCGCCGACCTGCCACCCGTGAAGCTGATCGCCCGCGAGCTCACCATTCCCGAGCGCACCGCGAGCGACTGGATCCAGAAGGCCCGGGCCGCAGGCCGGCTGGTCGGCATCGCCTCCAACGTCGGCCGCCCGGCCGGCTCATAACGAGGACGCACCGGGTAGGCAAGTTTTGCCCACATTTTGCCCACGAATGGCGCAGAATCGGCCAGATTGAGACGGCGTGAGGCGGGCCGCGCCGAGTTGGAGACCCGCGAAATTCCGCCATCTTCCGACTTCAACAGACCGAACCCGATCGACCGAAATGTGACTGAAAATCGAAAGGTCACCGGATCGATGCCGGTCGGAGCCACACGGGTGATCGTTACAGTCACCCCAGGAACCCTCGCGTAGCTTCTACATCGCGGGGGTTTCGTCTTTTCCGGGTCCACGCCCGCTCGCAGGGTGATGGTGCAGGCGCCGTGGGGCCCGATGTCGTGCTGGATCCCTCACGGGTGCAGCACGAGCAGTGAGCTCGTGGCCGTCGCGAGCACCTGGCCGGCGGCATCCGTCAGCTCTCCTTGCGCGAAGACGACCCGCCGGCCGCCCTTGACCACCCACCCGCGCGCGCGAAGCCGACCGGAGGAGGCGAGGATGGGGCGCAGATACGAGACGTCGAGGTCGATCGACGTGTACCCGATGCCCGCCGGGAGCGTCGTGTGCCCGGCGCACCCCACCGCGGAATCGAGCATCGTGCAGGCAAGCCCGCCGTGCACGAGTCCGAGCGGGTTGTAGTGGTACTCGTCGGGGTCGC
>PJUC01000472.1_pt1 | contig 16165 bp, 12 predicted proteins | sample 1512161 | NCBI WGS metagenome assembly PJUC01 (sample SAMN08177676, study PRJNA422409) | Soil metagenome, whole genome shotgun sequencing project. | isolation source: Soil enriched on filter paper | place: USA: Madison | collected 2015-01-15
CGAGCCCGAGGATCTCCCCACGGTTCAACGTCAACGACACATCCCGCACCGCCCTCACCGGCGGATCCACCTCATACTCGATCGACACATTCCGCGCCGTCAGCACCGCATCACCGGTCATGCGACCGCACCTCCTCCGGCGACGCCGCGCCCGGCCCGGGCGGCGCGGCGCTGGTTGCGTGCCACCTTGGGGGCGAGCCGCAGCTTCGGGTTGACCACCTCGTCGATGGCGAAGTTGATGAGCGACAGGCCCGCGCCGAGGAGCGCGATCATGAGGCCCGGTGGCACGAACCACCACCACGCCCCGCTGCCGACCGCCTGGCCGGTCTGCGCATCGTTGAGCATCGTCCCGAGCGTGATCGATCCCGTCGGCCCGAGCCCCAGATAGGAGAGACCGGCCTCGCCGAGCACGGCGAAGATGATGCCGAAGATGAGCTGGGCGGCGATGAGCGGCACGAGGTTCGGGAGGATCTCGACGAAGATCACGCGCATCGGCTTCTCGCCGGCGACCCGCGCCGCCGCGACGTACTCCCGCGTGCGCAGCGAGCGCGACGTCGCACGGAGCACGATCGCCGAGCCCGCCCAGCCGGTGACGCCGAGGATGATCGCCACCAGGAACGAGCTCCTCGCGAGCGGCCCGAGGCCCGGTGCGTTCTGCACGTATGCCGCGATCACCATCACCAGCGGCAGCCCGGGGATCACCAGCATGATGTTCGTGATCAGCATCAGGATCTCGTCGGCCACACCGCCGAAGTAGCCCGCCAGGATCCCGAAGACGATCGCGAGCAGCAGCGCCACGAATCCGGCGACGAGGCCGACGAACAGCGACTCCCGGGTGCCGTGCGCGAGCTGCGAGAACACGTCGTAGCCGAGCTTCGTCGTCCCGAGCAGGTGCTCGGGGCTGGGCGGCTGCAGCGACGGATTGTCGGAGTCGCGCGGATCCTGTGCGAACGGCGGCACGAGCAGGCCGAACAGCACGATCAGCCCGGTGATGATGACGCCCGCGATGAGCTTGCCCGACCAGGTCGGCAGGAGGTGGCGGATGCCGCCCAGCCGGCGCGTCGTGATGGCCAGGGTCGTCGCCTCTTCGGCGGCCACCGAGCGTTCTGTGGCGCGCACCGCCGCGGCTGCGGCGGGTGACGCCATCGGGGTCTCGTCCTCGACGATGGTGTCGGACGTCGGGTCAGCCATTGTGCCTCACTCGCGGATCGATGAGTCCGTAGATCAGGTCCATCACGAAGTTCGCCGCGAGGACGGTCAGCGTGATGACGAGGAAGACGCCCTGCATGAGCGCGTAGTCGAGCCCCTGCACCGACTGGATCATGAGCTTTCCGATGCCGGGGTAGCTGAAGACCTGCTCCATCACGATCGAGCCGGCGACGACGAAGCCGAGGGCGATGCCGAAGCCGGCGAGGCTCGGGATCGCGGCGTTCCTGGCGGCGTACCGGCCTCGCACGTGCCGCGGCGAGAGGCCCTTGGCCTCCGCCGTGACGACGTAGTCCTCGGCCATGGTCGAGACCATCATGTTGCGCATGCCCAGCAGCCAGCCGCCGACGGACGAGATCACGATGGTGGCCGCCGGAAGGATCGCGTGCTGCACGGCGCTCCAGAAGAACGCCCAGCTCCACTCCGGCCCCGACGGGAAGGCGAATACGTCGTATCCGCCCACGATCGGCAGCAGTCCGAGCTGCACCGAGAACACCGCGACGAGCACCAGCGCCAGCCAGAAGTAGGGGATCGACTGGAACACCGACGTGATGGGCACCAGGTGGTCGACCCATGTGCCCCGCCGCCAGCCGACCCAGGCCCCGACGACGATGCCGATGACGAACGACAGCACGGTCGCCGTGCCGACGAGGATCACCGTCCACGGCAGCGCCCCCGCGATGAGGTCGCTGACCTCTGCCGGGTACCGCGTCGACGAGACCCCGAGGTCGCCGTGCAGCAGGCGCCCCCAGTACGCGAGGTACTGGTCCCACAGCGTCATGTCCTTCTCGGCGCCGAGGAGCGCCCGCACCGCCGCCACCGTCTCTTCCGAGAGGGGCCGCCCGCCGCTCGCCCGCCGCAGCTTGCCGAGCATGATCGCCGCGGGGTCGCCCGGAAGCAGGCGCGGGAGGAGGAAGTTGAGTGAGATCGCCGCCCACAGGGTGATCACGTAGAACGTGATGCGGCGTGCGTAGAACTTCATGCCTCTCCCTCCCGCGCCGTCATCACTTCGCGGGCTTCAGGTGGGTGAGGACGATCGCCGAGGCCGCCGACAGATACGGCAGCGGGTTGGCGTAGAGGTCGTCCTCGCTCGGCCAGCCGGTGAACCGGTCGACGTTGAAGAACGCCTGCGACGCGTTCAGCACCACCGGGATGTACGGCAGATCCTGCGCGATCTGCGCCTGGATGGTCGCGTACGCCTGCTTCTTGGTCGCCTCGTCCAGGGTGCCGGCGGCGGTCTGGACGGCGGCATCCACATCCGCGTTCTGGTACCGCGCGTAGTTCTGGCCCGAGACCGGATCCTCGCCCACCTTCGCCGTCGACTTGCTGGCGAAGTACTGGCTGTAGTTCGAGAACGGGTCGGCGACCAGCGACTGCGTCAGACCATAGAGGGCCATCTGGAAGTCGCCACTGGAGATGGGCGTCCAGTACTCGGCGTCCGAGACGGTGCGGTAGTTGACCCGCAGACCCGCGTCGGCCGCCTGCTCGCTGATGAGCTTCGCGGCGTCGTTGTAGTCGGTCCAGCCGTCCGGCGAGAACAGGTCGATCTCGAGCGCCGTGCCGTCCTTGCCGTAGAAGCCGTCGCCGCCCTTCGTGTAGCCGGCGTCCTCGAGGATCTGCTGCGCCGCTGCGATGTCGGCGTCCTGCGGGCTCGTCGCCAGCGCGGGGTCACTGAGCCACTGCTCGTCGCGGGGCAGCAGCACGAACGCGGGCGAACTCTCGGCGACCAGGCCCGCGAACGCCTTCTCACCGATCGTCGACCGGTCGATCGCCAGGTTCAGCGCCTGCCGCACGGCCGGGTCGGTCTGCGGGCCGCTGCATCCGAGGTCCACGTTGGAGCAGGTGAGGATCACGGTCGGGTCCTGCTGGTTGTTCATCGTCGCGATCTTGCCGCTGCCGGTGACGCTGTCGGGGTTGGCGATGAACTGCCCGACCCAGTCGAGCTGCCCGGTCGAGAGGAGGTCCTGCGCGGACTGGTTGGAGTCGAGGCCGATGTACTGGACCTGGCTGACCGCCGGCTCGCCGTCGCGGAAGTACTTGTTGGCCTCGACGGTGTAGGCGGCGTCCGAGAACGTCTTGAGCTTGTAGGGTCCCGAGCCGACCGGGTCGGGGTTCGTCTCAGACGCGTAGTCGTCGATCTTCGACCAGACGTGCTCGGGGATGATCCAGGTCGAGCCCAGCAGCAGCGATGCCGACGTGAACATCGGCTCGCTGTAGGTGATCACGACCGTGGTGTCGCTCGTCGCCTCGGCCGAGACCATGCGTGCATCCTTGTTCGAGCCGTAGCCGAACGTGAAGACGACGTCGGCGGCGGTCAGGTCCTCGCCGTCGTTCCACTTCAGGTCGGGCTTGATCTCGATCGTGAGGGTCTTGCCGTCTTCGCTGTACTCGTAGCTGTCGCCGATGAGCCCGACGGGCGGGTCGGACGACAGCTGGTTGAAGAAGAAGAGGGGCTCGTAGATGGCCCCGAAGGTGGCGTGGACGGCGGTGTCCACGGCGAACGGGTTGAAGTTCTCGCTGATCGGGTTCGCACTGCCCGCCCACACCCGCAGCACGGACGCGTTGGCGTCCGACGACGAACCGGACGGGCCGCAGCCCGTGAGCATGAGCGAGATGGCTGCCGCACCGGCGGCGATAGCCACCGACGCCTTGCGCACTCTACGGCTGGACATTCCGTGATTCCTTTCGGCTCCTGGCAGGACAGCCGGTGATGTCGAGACACCATCGGCTCGATCACAATATAGGAAACAACGTTACTGAAAACAACCTTTATTGTTACAACTTCGTCTCAGAAACGACGGATGCCGCCACCCGAGCCCTCACGGGGCGCCGGGTGGCGGCATCCATTCGCCCTCGACGGGCTCAGCAGTGCGTCAGCGCTTGCCGACGATCTGGCGCGACACGAGGTCGCGCATGATCTCGTTCGTGCCGCCGTAGATGCGGTGCACGCGCGCATCGAGGTAGGCGCGGGCGATCGGGTATTCGGTGATGTAGCCGTAGCCGCCGTGCAGCTGCACGCCGACGTCGAGCAGCTCTGCCTCGCGGTCGGTGGTCCAGAACTTGACCTTCGCGGCCTCTTCGGCGGTGAGCTTCTGGTCCTTGTAGAGCATCATCGCGCGGTCGGTGTACGCCCACATGACGTCGACGGTGGTCGCCATGTCGGCGAGCTTGAACCGCGTGTTCTGGAAGTCGGCGATCCGCTCGCCGAACGCCTCGCGGCTGAGCACGTAGTCGCGCGTCCAGTGGAACGCGGCCTCACCCGCGGCCGCTGCGGCGACGCCGATCGACAGGCGCTCCAGCGGCAGGTTCATCATGAGCTGGATGAAGCCGAGTCCCTCCTTGCCGCCGATGAGGTTCGCCTCCGGCACGAAGACGTCGGTGAACGAGAGCTCGGCCGTGTCCCAGCCGTGGAAGCCCATCTTCTCGAGCTTCTTGCCGTGGTCGAAGCCCTCCATGCCGTCCTCGAGGATCAGCAGGCTGAAGGCGTCGGGGCGGTTGCCCTCGCCGGTCTTGACGAACGTCACGACCATGTCGGCGGTCTTGCCCGACGAGATGAACGTCTTGGCGCCGTTGACGATGTAGCCGCCGTCGACCTTCTTCGCGGTCGTCTTGATACCGCGCAGGTCGGAGCCCGCCCCCGGTTCGGTCATCGCGAGGGCGCCGAGGATCTCGCCGGTCGCCATGCCGGGAAGCCACTTCTCCTTCTGCTCCTGCGTGCCCATGTGGACGACGTACGGCACGGCGAGGTCGTCCTGGATGCCGAGGGCGCCGGCGAGCGACCCCAGGCCCGCGCCGATCGTCTCTTCGAGAACGATCGAGCGGAAGCGGTAGTCCTGCAGCATCCCGGCGCCGCCGAACTCCTCGGGGACGCTCAGGCCGATGATGCCGGCCTCGCCCGCCGCGAGCATGGTCGCGCGGTCGATCTCGCCGGCAGCGTCCCACTGCTTGCGCTTCTCTTCGGACGCGTAGCGCTTGATGAACTCCTTGACGACGTCGCGGAACGCCTCGTGGTCCTCGTCGTAGATGTCGCGCTCCATATGCGCCTTCCTCTCGTCAGTGCCTGTCTTCGCTGATCTTGGCCGTCTTCGCTGAGGCGGTAGAGATTGAATCCCAAGAGGAATGGTACTCAGTTTCACCGAGCGGATGCTGTCCACTCGGTGAACGGGTCAGTTGAGGTAGTCGGGGGCGGCCTCGAGCCCGAAGAACTCCTCGAGCGAGGTCCAGCCGCCGTCGTGGTACGCCTTGGCGAGTTCGGGACCGACGTACCGCAGGTGCCACGGCTCGGGCGTGTAGCCCGTCACCGGCGTCGCACCCTCGACATAGCGCACGATCCAGCCGTGCTCCCACGCGTGGTCGACGACCCACTGCCCCTGAGGGGATGCCGCCAGCTCGTCGAGCCCCGTGCATCCGCCCGCGCACGCCACGACGTCGGCGCTGAGGCCCAGCTGGTGCTCGCTGTAGCCGGGCCGTGCGCTCACGAGGTCGGCCCGCTCGCCGCGCTCCGCGAAATGGCGCCCGTACGTCACCTGCTGCGTCTGGTACGAACGGAACCCGCTCTCCAGTGCGAGCTCGCCCGCTCCCGCGTCGCGCGCGGCGGTCACCATCGCCGACAGCGCGGCGGCGGCATCCGCCCGCAGCGCCCCGCCTTCGACGTTGCGGACGCCGTCGGGCAGCACGAGGCCGCTCGGCCGGTAGTCGATGGGGTTCGCCGGGCGGTGCTTGTCGAGGACGGTCCAGATCCGTGACGAGTCGCCGAGGTTCACGCAGGGCGCACGGCCTTCGACCACTGCCGCCCTGAACGCCTCGCCGCCGCCGGCCGCGACGACCGCTCCCTCGTCGTCACCGGCCTGCAGCGCGGCCGTGAAGGTCGAGAGGGTGCACAGGTCGGCCGCGGGCGGCGACTCCTCGACATCGGGGACGGGCAGCTGCTCGATCGTGGGCGGTGCGACGGCGAGCGCCGCCGCTGCGTCGGACGACCCGGCGGGCGGCGCCATCATCGCGGTCACCGCGGCCGACGAGCCGAGCAGCAGTGCGGCGCCCGTGGCGAGCCCGGCGACCAGGGCGATGCGGCGCGTGAGCCGGCGCGGCCGCACATGGCGGGCCGGGGTCGCATCCTCGGTCACGAGGGTGCCGAGCGCCTCGGGCTGCGACGGGGCGCTGCGCCCGGCAGGCGGCGGATCGGATGCCGTCCGCCCGGTGCCGATCGTCAGCACCGGCGCCGTGTCGACCGTGAACAGCGGCACCGTGTCGGTGGACGGGACCGGAGCGGCCGCCGCCTCGGCCGCGGCGCGCTGGACATCGAACGAGGCGCGGCGGATGGCGTCTTCGCCGACCGCGTGCCCCGCCGCGCGGGCGCGACGTTCAGCCTCTTCGCGCATCGCCCGGGCGGCGCGACGAGTCTCGGGGGCGGCTCGGGGGGTGGCGAGCCCGCCAGGCTCCGTCACGTCTGCCATTCTGACCTCGACCGCCGGATTTCGCCAGGAGGACGGCATCCTGACCCTCGTTGTTCGATGTTGGCGTGGCGGCGTCTTGACTTAAGTTCGAAGCTTTGTTCTCATGGACACATGCGGTGGCAGGGTCAGGAACTCGGAGTGGCGGATGCCGCGGCCCTGCCCGGCATGGAACAGCTGAACGGTCTCGTCCGCTCGGTGACGACCCCCGAGTTCGCCGGGGTGACCTTCCACGAGGTGCTGTGCAAGTCCGCCCTCAATCACGTGCCGAGCGCGTCGGCGATGCCGTTCGACTGGACCGTGAACCCGTATCGCGGCTGCTCTCATGCCTGCGTGTACTGCTTCGCGCGGGGGACGCACGAGTACCTCGAACTCGACGCGGGGCAGGACTTCGACACCCAGGTCGTCGTGAAGATCAACGTGGCCGAGGTGCTGGGCAAGGAGCTCCGGCGCGGCAGCTGGCAGCACGAGCCGGTCATGCTCGGCACGAACACCGACCCGTACCAGCGGGCAGAGGGGCGCTACAAGCTCATGCCGGGGATCGTGTCGGCGCTCACCGAGTCGGGCACGCCGTTCTCGATCCTCACGAAGGGCACGCTGCTGCGCCGCGACCTTCCTCTGCTGCGCGAGGCGGCCGGCCAGGTGCACGTGTCGCTCGCGATGTCGATCGCCGTGTTCGACGACGAGCTGCAGCACCTCATCGAACCCGGGACCCCCAACGCGACGGCCCGGCTCGAGACCGTGCGGGCGGCGACCGAGGCGGGTTTCCGCGTGACCGTGTTCCTGATGCCGATCATCCCGCACCTCACCGACTCGATCGCCGCCATCGACCACGCGCTGACCCGCATCAAGGCGGCCGGCGCGGTGCGCGTCGTCTACGGCGCGCTGCACCTGCGCCCGGGCGCGAAGCAGTGGTTCCTGCAATGGCTGGCGGAGCGGCATCCTGAGCTCGTCTCGTCATATCGGGGTCTGTACCCGGGCGCGACGGCGACCGCCCCCAAGGCGTATCGGTCGTGGCTGGCGAAGCGGGTGCGCCCGCTTCTGCGGGTGCACGGACTGGACGGACACGCCGAGGACGACAACGTGCGCGGCGGTCCCGTCGCAGGCTTGGCGTCCCGCGCTGACGCCCGGGCGGCGCCGCCGATCATCACGACCTCGCGCGGACGCGCTGCCGCGGGACCGCGTGCCGCACACGCCGGTGCGCGGAACCCGGCGGACGAGGCATCCACCCGGCTGTTCTGACGCCTCCGCTACGACTCTGGATCCGAGCGGCGAGCCTGGGCAGAGCGTGCCCACACCTGTCGCTGGCTCACCTCACGCCGACGGTCTCCGCCTGAGGCGCAGGCCGCGGAGCACGCCCGGCCGTGGGCGCGGCAGCGGGCGGGGCGACATCGGCCGCGACGAACTCCACGACGGCGTCGAGCAGGACGTCCGCCGCGAGGATGCGGTTGTGGCCCAGGCCGACGGTCGGCAGGACGACCGCACCGGGGTGGGCGGCCACGACGCGCGCCGACTCAGTGAACGGCACGACACGGTCGCCACGGTCGTGCGCGACGAGCAGCGGGATGCCGTCGGGCAGCGGGCGGCGCACCGACGAGAGGCGGACGAACACCTCCGGGTCTTCCGGGAAGTAGCGGACGGCGAAACGATCGCGCAGTCCTGCGCTGACGGCGTCGGAGTGCCCGAGCATGCGCTGGAAGCCGCGGAACAGCTCGTCGACGTCGGCCGGGGCGGCGACCGTGGCGACGCGTGCGGCATCCACCCCTCCTGCCACGGCGACGAGGGTCGCGAGACCGCCGAACGAGTGCCCGACCATCGCGTCGAAGACGCCGTACCGCTGCTGCAGTTCGGCGTAGGTGTCGAGCCAGTCGACAAGGTAGGTGCGGCGCCCCGCCGAGTCGCCGTGCGCGGGACCGTCGAACGCGACGACACGGTACCGCTCGGCGACGAGCTCTCGCACCAGCGCCGAGAATTGGCTCGCGCGTCCGTGCCAGCCGTGCGAGAGCACCACCGTGCGGGGGCCGACGCCCCATTCGTAGACGACGACGTCCACGCCGCGCCGGTCGACGCCGGGGATGCGGACGGTGCGGCGGCGCGCGAGGGACATCGTGGGGGCGTCGTCCGCGCGGACTGCGCGGGGCCGAGCGACGTAGGCGAAGAACGGCATCGCGACGGCGGCGCCCGCTCGCGGCGAGAGCGCCCCGGCGGTGCGGACGGCGGCGCCCGCCAGGTGAAGTGCGGGATTCATGATGCTCCGATCCGAGAATACGAACGATCGTACTTATGAATACGAACGATCGTACGGTAACCTCGAACCGTGACACAAGCCCCGATCGACCGCCGCCGCGTCCGCGGCGACGAGTCTCGGCGCGCGGTGCTGAACCATGCCGTGCAGAGCGCGACGGTCGACGGCCTCGAGGGGCTCACGATCGGACGGCTCGCGGATGCCTCGGGCCACAGCAAGAGCGGCATCGCGACCCTCTTCGGCTCGAAGGAGCAGCTGCAGCTGGCGGCCGTCGCCGCGGCGCGCGAGGTGTTCATCGACACCGTGACCACCCCGGCGCGCGCACGCACGCCGCGGGGCCTCGTCCGCGTGTGCGCCCTGCTCACCGACTGGCTGACATACTCCCGCGAGCGGGTGTTCCGGGGCGGCTGCTTCTTCGCCGCGGCCTCGGTCGAGTACGCCGCGAAGCCCGGGGCCGTGCGCGACGCGATCGTCGCCGCCGACCGGGAGTGGGAGGACTACCTCACCATCAGCCTCGAGCGCGCCGCGGCCGCCGGTGAGCTGCCCCTGCTCGACGACGCCCGACAACTCACGTTCGAGATCGTCTCTCTCCTCGAATCCGCCAACACGCGCTCCCTGCTGCATGAGAGCGTCGAGCCCTACGAGCGTGCAGAGTCGGCCCTGCGGTCACGACTCGTCGCGCTGGGCGGCGACCCCGCTCTCGTCGCGACGATCGGCTCGGCGGCCGGCTGAGCCCCGGGTGGCCGGCCGCGGTGAGCGGATGCCGGGCGCCCCGGCCCTGTGAACACGCGACCGGCGGGCGCCCCCGTGGGGACGCCCGCCGATGGGGGTGGAGACTCAGCGCTTCCAGGGACTGTGCTTGCCGCCCGGTACGTCGTTGCGGCTCCACCACTGAGCGGTGTACGTCGTGCCGTTGTACACGACCTGGTCGCCCTTGTCGTAGATGCGGTCGGCGTACCAGGCCTGCACCGTGCCGGGGTCGACACCGCAGGCGGTGAGCGTGGACCACGGGCCCTTCGCCGAGGCGCCGGGCTGGTCGCCCTTCGCGTACCACTGGGCCTCGAACACGCGCCCGTCGAGGAACACGAGCTCGCCGCCGCGGTAGGTGGTGCGGGCGTTCCACGGGGTCGCGGACGCGCCGGGCGTGGCCGCGCAGTCGAGCTTGGCCGCTCCCGCGACGGGACCGGGCGCCGCGGCGCGCAGCACATCGGCCGAGGCCGCCGGGAGGTCTCCGGCGACGTCGTTGCCGACCTCCCAGAAGTCGACGCCGCCGAGACCCTTCGAGATGGCCCAGGCCGTCTTCTCGGCGACGGCCGTCTGGTCGTCGAACGACCAGAACTGACGGTTCGCGGCGTCGTAGCCCCAGGTCGCGTCGAAACGGCCGTCGGCGGTGTACTCGTGGTGGATCTCGAGGTCTCGGGCCTTGAGCTGATCCCACGTGATCTGGGTGAGACCGGGACCTGAGGCGGTCCACGGGGCAGCCTCGGCGTCGGACCATCCCTGGCCGTAGGCGGCGAGGCCGAGGTTCAGCTGTGACGGGTCGACGCCGGCGTTCACGTACGACGCGACGACGGTGTCGAGACCGAGGCCCCAGTTGTGCGCCGGATCGCCGTGCACATTGCCCTGGTGGCCCGTCTGCGGCGTCCACGAGCCCCACAGGTCGTAGCCCTGCAGGTTGGCGAAGTCGAGGTACCGGAACAGCTCGGGGTCGTTCCAGCCGCCCGCGGCGATCTGGGTCGGCCCCGCGGGCAGGAACGCCGAGAGCTCGTAGTCCCGGCCGGTCTGCGCCTCGACGGCGTTCAGCTGCGCGCGCAGCTCTTTGACGAAGGCGAGGAAGTTCGCCTTGTCGTTGACCGGGTCGACGGTGTTGCCGACCTCCTGGGCCCAGTCCGGGGCACCGGGCCACTCCCAGTCGAGATCGAAGCCGTCGAACACGCCGGCGGCGGCGCCTGCGCCGCCGCGTCCGCCGATGGCGGGCAGGTTGCCGCGGATGTACAGGTCGATGCACGACTTCGCGAGTGCGGCCCGGCTGTCGGCGGTCGCCACGGCCTTCGAGAACGACTTCGACCACGACCAGCCGCCGAGCGACACGTTGACCTTGAGGTCGGGGTACAGGCGCTTCAGCTGGGCGAGCTGGTTGAAGTTGCCGGCGAGCTTCTGCGTGGCGGTGTCGGCGATGCCGAGCACGGACTGGTCGGCCGTGAACGCGTGCACGAAGTCGCTGTCGGCATCGCCGGCGGTGTCGGTCTGGCCGGGACCCGCGGCCGCGGTGTCGGAGATGAAGCAGGTGTACGGCTTGACCCCGTCGAGCCCCTGGGCACCCGCGGCGCGCGCCGCGTCCAGCGCCGCCTGGTCGCCCGCGATGTTGCCGAACGAGTAGTTGAGGTGAGTGAGGTCGGCGCCGACTCCGCCGTCGACGAAGACGCGCTTGACCGTGGCCTGCGCTTCGCCCGTCGCGCGCCACTGGCCGTAGTAGCCGACGTTGCGGTAGGCGTTGACCGTCGTGGTCGCGGTAGCGTCCTCGCTCGCGGCGAGGGCGGGGGGTGCGGTGAGCAGGCCGATCGCGAGGGCGCCGGTGACGGCTCCCGTCACGGCGGCGGCGAGCGCGTGCTCTCGGTGTCTGGACACACAAACTCCTTCGGTTGCGGGGGTGCGGCATCCAGTCAGGTAATTAGGTAAGCGTCCTAACAAATGCCTTGCCACAATTCTGGCACCGAAGGGTCGCCCACCGGAAGAGCAGGACGCAGAGCGGATGCCGGGGCCCGGGCCCGTACGCGCCCGAGGGCTAGCGCCCCGGCAGCTCGTCGCCCGGCCGCGCTTCGGTGAAGGGCGCCTCGATGTCGGCGCGGTCGAGCAGCTCCTGCAGCCGGGCGCGTCGCGATCGGGTCACCAGGGTCACGACCGTCCCCGACGCGCCGGCGCGTCCGGTGCGTCCCGATCGGTGCAGGTACGTCTTGTACTCGTCGGGCGGGTCGGCCTGGACGACGAGGTCGATGTCGTCGACGTGGATGCCACGAGCCGCGACGTCGGTCGCCACCAGGACGTCGATGCGCCCCGAGGTGAGCTTCTCGAGGTTGCGGGTGCGTCGCGCCTGGTCGAGATCGCCGTGGAGGGCGAGTGCCCGGATTCCGGCCTCGCCGAACTGGTCGGCCAGCATCTCGGCGTAGGCGCGGGTGCGCGTGAACACCAGCGTCTTGCCGTCGCGGTCGACCAGCGAGCGCAGCAGCTCGGCCTTGTCGCGATGGTCCACCACGAGCACGCGGTGGTCGATCGTCCCCGACCGCTGGGTCTCGCCCGCCACCTCGTATACGGCGGGCTTCGTCAGGAACTCCTTGACGAGCGCCGACACCTCCCCGTCGAGGGTGGCCGAGAACAGCAGCCGCTGCGCGTCGCGGGGCGTGCGGCGCATGATGCGCTGCACCGGCTGCAGGAACCCGAGCTCGCACATGTGGTCCGCCTCGTCGAGCACCGCGATGCGCACCTCCGACAGGTCGAGGGCGCGGGCCTCGACGAGGTCCTCGATGCGGCCGGGCGTGCCGATGACGATGTCGATGCCCTTCTTGAGGGCGCCGAGCTGTCGCGCCTTGGGCACGCCGCCGTAGATCTGGGTCGTGAACAGGCCGACGCTGCGGGCGATGGGCTGGATCGTCGCGTCGATCTGCAGTGCCAGCTCGCGCGTCGGGGCGAGGATGAGCGCACGCGGCGGCCGCCCGAACTCGCGCTTCTGACCGGCCTGCGAGCGCAGCACGCTCTCGACGAGCGGCGCCCCGAACGCGATGGTCTTGCCCGACCCGGTGCGCCCGCGTGCGAGCACGTCGCGGCCGTCGAGGATCGCGGGGATCGTCGCCGCCTGGATGGCGAACGGATGCCGCGCCCCGAGCTCATCGAGCGTCTTGACGATGTTCTGCCCGAGGCCGAGTTCGCCGAAGGTCGCCCCGTCCACCTCGGTGGGCACGACGGCGTCGGCGTGCAGGCGCTCGTGGACCACGTCGGCACGGACCCCGTCGTCCCGACGCGGGGCCGCATCCCGGCGGGCGCGATCGTCCCGGCGCGGCCGATCGTCCCGGCGCGCCCCATCATCCCGACGCGGCCGATCGCCGTCCCGTACCGGCCGGTCGTCGCGGGCGTGCGTCCGGATGGCACGGGCCTCGTCGCGGCCGGCGCGCTCCTGCTCGGTCCAGCGACGCTTCGGCGCTCCGCCCGCCGCCTCTGTCCGGTACCCGCGATGCCCCGGGCTGCGGCTGCCGGCCTTGCCTGCCGACGACTCCCCCGGACGCCGCTTCTGCTCGTCGTCGCGGCCCGCCTCGCCCTTGCCGCGGGCGCCTCCGGCCGCACGGGCACGCGGGTTGTAGCGCGGGTCGTAGTTCTTCGGCGCGCGGCCGCCGCCGGGCTTCTTGTTCTTCGGCATCCGGTTCCTCCTGGCTGCGATCCGCGGGCACCCGCGCTGCGGGCACGCCGCTTGCGTGAACCGGCCCCTCCAGGTTACCCGGGCCGCCCGTCGCTCCTGGGGAGTCACTTCGGGTCCTCGACCAGCTTTCCCGGGGCTGCTCGGGATACTGTAGCCTCAGCGGCTTGCCGCCGACCGGGGGGTCACCGCTGAACTGGGGTTTAGACAGTTCGGCGTCCCCGTCGCACTGGGGAATCTGTCGTCAAGCCGACGGGGTACCCGGGTCGGTTCATCTGGGGATGGTCCGGCACCGGACACTGCGTCGCAATCGAACCGATCGTGAGTCGAATGCCTCCCACGACCCTTTCAGACGTCACCGCCGGCCCCGCCGCATCGCTCGTCTTCACCGCGCCGCTGATGCCGGCATCCGTACCGGACACGGTGACGCCTGCCGCGTCCGTCGTCGCGCCCGCGCCCGCGGGCCTCGCGCACGGCGTCGGGCGATTGGCGGTGCTGTCGCTGCCCGCGGGCGTGCTGCTGGCCGTCATCACCACGCACGACCCGACATGGTGGCAGCACCATTTCTCGCAGCTGGGGACGCACTCCGATTTCTCCGGGCGCACCTTCAACGCGACGGCGATCTTCGCCGGGTTCTTCCTGGCGGCCTACGGCGTGCTGGTCGCGGTCGCGCTGCCCGGCGGCATCCGGGTCCGCTCCGCGCGCGCATTCCGGGGATCGGTCGTGTCGGCCGGTCTGCATCTGACGGCAGTGGGACTCGTGCCGATCCCGGTGAGTCCGGTGATGCACGACCTCATCGCGACGGGGCTCGGGCTGTCGTTCCTGTCGACGGTGTCGACGGGCCTCGCCATCCCGGGCCGCAGCAGGCGGTTCCGGCGCGCGACGACGCTGTGCGTCGCGCTGCTCGCCACGGGCATGGTCGTCCTCACGGCCGGGTTCATCACGCTCGCGCTGTTCGAGTTCGTCGCCTTCGTCACGATGGGCGTGTGGCTGCTGTGCCTGCCGCGGGTGCTCGCCGCGGCGCCCGAGCCGCGCGGTCAGCTCCTCGGCGGATCCTTGAAGATGCGCGGCGGGTTGTCGATCGCCGGGCGCTCGGCGATGACCGGATGCGTGCCGGTGTGGCCCTCACGCTCCCTGGCCGCCTCGGCGATGCGGCCGCGGAACGCGAACCACCCGCCGATGAGCACCGGGATCAGCAGCAGGCTCGCCGCGAGCACCCACCGGCCCGTGGGCGAGAACGCCATCGTCACGAGCACGAACGCCAGGAAGGCGAGTGTCAGCCATGCCGTGAACGGCGCTCCGAACAACCGGAACGACGGACGCTGCAGGCGCCCCTCCTGCGCCCACCGGTGCAGCTTCATCTGCGCGAGGATGATGGTCGCCCATCCGCCGATGATGCCGATCGCCGACACCTCCAGCACGATCTCGAAGGCCTCCGACGGAACGAGGGCGTTGAGCCCGACGCCGGCGAGCGTGATGACGGCGGTGAGGAGGATGCCGCCGTACGGCACGCCGTTACGGCTCATGCGCTCGGTGAACCGGGGCGCCGAGCCCGCCACGGCCATCGACCGCAGGATGCGGCCCGTCGAGTACAGGCCGGCGTTGAGGCTCGACAGCGCCGCCGTCAGGACGACGAAGTTCATGATGGATGCCGACACGGCGGCCGCGTCCGGATTCCCCAGGTGTGAGAAGAACGTGACGAACGGCGACTCGCCGGCCTCGTACGCGGTGAACGGCAGCAGGAGCGACAGCAGCAGGACCGACCCGACGTAGAACACGCCGATCCGGATCACGACGGTGTTGACCGCGCGCGGCATCACCTTGCGCGGTTCGGCCGTCTCGCCCGCCGCCGTGCCGACGAGCTCGATGGCCGCGTACGCGAAGACGACACCCGAGATCGCGAGGATCGGCGCGACGGCCCCCATCGGGAACCAGCCGCCGTTCTCGGCGATGACCACGTAGCCGGTCGCGCCGAGGTCGGTCTGCCCGTTGAAGACGATGAACACGATGCCGATCACGAGGAAGACGATGAGCGCCGTCACCTTGATGAGCGCGAACCAGAACTCCAGCTCGCCGAAGACCTTGACCGACACCAGGTTGAGCGACAGCACGATCACGAGCGCGATGAGCGCGATGACCCACTGCGGGATCGCTTGCAGAGGCTCCCAGTACTGTGCCCAGAACTTCACGTACAGGGCGGCCGCGGTGACGTCGACGATCGAGGTGAACGCCCAGTTGAGGAAGTACAGCCAGCCGGCGGTGTACGCCATCTTCTCGCCGTAGAACTCGCGCGCGTACGACACGAACGACCCCGACGAGGGCCGGTGCAGCACCAGCTCGCCGAGGGCGCGCAGGATCAGGAACGCGAAGAACCCGCACACCGCGTAGACGAGCACGAGCGACGGCCCCGAGCTCTCGAGCCGTCCGCCGGCGCCCATGAACAGGCCGGTGCCGATCGCGCCGCCGATCGCGATCATCTGGATCTGCCGCGGCCGGAGGGTCTTGTGGTACCCCTGCTCCTCGCTCGAGAAGTCCTGCACGGCGAGCATGACGTCGCCGGTCAGCTCCCTGCTGTTCTCGAGCTCCTGCTCCGGGTCGTGCGCCGCGTGGCGCAGCACATCCTCGGGTGTCGGTCCATCGTGTGCGGTCATGACGCCCCCGTCCGTCCGATCCGGCGGCATCGCCGGAGTGGAGTCACGGTACCGCCGACCCCGGCGCCGCCGCGAGACCCTCGCCCGGGTGAAGGGCGAGTATGACGAGAGGGCCGGATGCCGCGCCCCGCGGCATCCGGCCCTCTCTGTGTCAGGCGTCAGGCGTCGTCGCGACGCTCACGCTCGTCGGTGTTCTCGTGTTCGTCAG
>PJUC01000474.1_pt1 | contig 16110 bp, 14 predicted proteins | sample 1512161 | NCBI WGS metagenome assembly PJUC01 (sample SAMN08177676, study PRJNA422409) | Soil metagenome, whole genome shotgun sequencing project. | isolation source: Soil enriched on filter paper | place: USA: Madison | collected 2015-01-15
CTCGGGGGCGCCGACGCCGTCCCGCGCGAACGCGTAGACCGTGTTCTTCTGCGTGTCGGTCGCGACGACCTTCGAGTTGTCGCCCTCGGTGTGGGCGGCCGTGAAGTCTCCGCGCAGCTGCGAGGTGACGTTGAGATCGGTGATCTCGTGACGGGGCGTGTCCCGGTCGATGCGGACGAGGCGGACCTCGGCCTTGCCGTACTGGTTCGCGCCGAGGACGATCGTGCTCTCTGACATCATCAATTCCCTCTGTATGTGGAGTATGAGAACGGGCTGATGAGTAGCGGTACGTGATAGTGCTGCTCGGAGTCGGCGACCGAGAAGTCGATCGACACGACGGGATAGAAGGTGTCGCGGCCCGTGCCGGCGAAGTACTCGCCGACGGCGAAGGTGAGCCGGTAGGTCCCTGCCTCGAGGTGTTCGGGGCCGAGGTCCTTCACTCGGCCGGCGTCGTCGGTGACACCGGTCGCGATCGCGGCGCCGTCCGCCCGGGTGAGTTCGACGGCGACCCCGCGAGCGGGGCCTCCGAGGGCGGCATCCAGGATGTGCGTCGTGATCTGGCTCATGAGCCGAGGATTCCTTCCAGTCGGAGGACGGCGATCTGTCGCAGCTGGTCGGCGACGACGGGGATCTCTTCCTCTTCAGTGTGCGTCAGCCGCTCCTGCAGCGCGCCGAGGATCTCCTCTGCGCTGCGACCGGCGGCCCGGATCAGGAAGACGCGCTCGAACTTGTCTTCGTAGGCGCGGTTCCCGGCGGCGAGGGCCGAGGCGACGTCGTCGCCGTGGACCCCGAGTCCCGCCTGCTCCGAACGCGACAGCGTCGCTTCGGCGCTTCCTCCGCTCGCGCGCTCCCCGATGCGGGGGTGGTGCGCGAGAGCACCGTCGATCTCGGTGACCGTCCAGGGTGACGCGGCTGTGCGCGCCACCTCGACTGCCTCCTCCACGTTGGAGTAGGGACGGCCCTCGACCACGGCGTCGATCCAGCGATCGATGTCGACGCAGGGGCGCACGAGAGCTCTCGCGGCGTCCGCGTCGATCCGGTTGAATGCTTCAAGCTTCACTGCTTGTTCCTTCGCTCTTCCATAATGCGAAATTTGATTTCCATTACATGAGATATGGTCTCCCGCAGAGCGTGTGTTGTCAACCCTTCGGAAGGAAATCGGATGCCTCCCACCCCGGACACCGTGAAAGTCGCCGTCGTCACCGGCGCCGGCACGGGCATCGGCCGCGCCGTCGCACGGGCATTCCTCGACGCGGGGTGGGCAGTGGTCCTCGCCGGGCGCACACCGGGGACGCTGGAGGAGGCCGCAGGACGGCATCCGCTCGCCCACGGCATCGCGACGGACGTGACCGACCCTGCCGGCGTCGACGCGCTCTTCACGGCCGCGGTCGAACGCTTCGGCCGCGTCGACGTCGTGTTCAACAACGCCGGCGTGCCCGGCCCGCAGGGCGCCGTCGACGAGGTCGCCCTCGACGCGTGGCAGCACACCCTCGATGTCAACGTCACGGGAGCCATGCTCGTCGCCGGCGCCGCCGTGCGCACCATGAAGGCACAGCGGCCACAGGGCGGACGGATCATCAACAACGGCTCGATCGCCGCGCATCGCCCGCGCCCGCGCACGGTGGCGTACGCGGTCTCGAAGCATGCCGTGACCGGTCTCACGCGGGCGATCGCGCTCGACGGGCGCCCGTACGGCATCACCTGCGGTCAGATCGACATCGGCAACGCCGCGACCGCTCTCCTCAGCGATCTCGGCCACGGCGGCGGACACGTCCAGCCCGACGGCTCGCTCAAGGTCGAGCCGACGTTCGACGTCGCCGAAGCGGCACGCACGGTCGTCTTCATGGCGTCGCTGCCGGCGAACGCCGTGATCGGGAGCGTCACCCTCACCGCGGCGGGCATGCCGTACGACGGACGCGGCTGAGCCCGGCGCGAGCAGGACCCACCCCGCCGGCGCCGGGCGCGGACCACGGGGTCAGGCCGCGAGCTGCTCGCGCAGGCGCGCCACGTGGCCGTTGGGGTCGACGTGGTACTCGGCGGACTCGATCGTGCCGTCGGCGGCGAGCACGAACGTCGAGCGGATGAGTCCCACGCGCTCTTCGCCGTTCACGACCTTCGTGCCCCAGGCGCCCCACGCCTCGGCGACGGCGTGGTCGGCGTCCGACAGCAGGGGGAACGAGAGCTGCTCGGCCTCGGCCCACTCTGCCAGGCGTTCGACGGTGTCGGGCGAGATGCCCACGACGGCCACGCCCGCCGCCTGCAGCGACGCGAGGTTGTCGCGGAAGTCGCACGCCTCGGTCGTGCAGCCGGGCGTGAAGGCGGCCGGGTAGAAGTACACGACGAGCCGGCGGCCCGCGAAGTCCTCGGGGCGCACCACGGCGCCGGAGGCGTCCGGCAGGGCGAAGCCCGGGTTGGCGTCGCCGGCGGAGAGGCGGATGCCGTCAGTCATGGGTGTGTCCTTTCGACAGATGTCACGATGTGGGATGCACGCCGAAGGCGAGAGCCAGCTTCTCGATCTTCTGCGCACGGCCGAGGCGCGGCAAGTCGCTGCCGTCGCGGACCACGCGGCCCCGACCCTCGAAGTCGGCGAGGAAGTCGAGCGCCCACAGCACCTCGCTGGGTGTCGGGCAGATGACCTCGTTGATCACGGGAGCCTGCTCGGCGGCCAGGCACAGCTTGCCCGTCATGCCCATCGACACCGTGATGCCGGACTGCTCGCGCAGCGTCGGCATGCTGTTGCCCACGGTGGGACCGTCGATCGGGCCCGGCAGGTTGCCGACGCGGCTCGCGACCACCAGCCGGGCGCGCGGATAGGCCATGGCCTCGGCATCCGCGCTCATGCCGGTGTCGCGGCGGAAGTCGCCGCTGCCGAACGCGAGACGGAATGCGCCGCGGGCACGGGCGATGTGTGCGGCATCCTCCATGCCGATCGCCGACTCGATCAGCGCGACCACGGGCACGTTGCCGCCCAGGCGGTCGAACGAGCTCGTCACCTGAGCGGGCGATTCCGTCTTGGCGAGCATGATGCCCAGGAGCGACGGGATGCCGGCGAGCGCGGCGAGATCCTCGGCCCAGAACGGGCTGGCGGCGTCGTTCACGCGCACCCACGCCCGCCCGCCGCCGCGGAGCCAGTCCACGACGTCCTGCCGCGCCTGCGGCTTGTTGCTCGGGTCGACGGCGTCCTCGATGTCGAGCACGACGGCATCCGCTCGTGAGACGGCCATGTCGTCGAACGTGTCGGCGCGGGTGCCGGGCACCAGCAGCCACGACCGGGCGATCGACGGGTCGACGGGGCGGTGGCGCGGCGGCCGCGTCACGGTCAGGGTGCGGAGGTCGTCCTCGGGATCGAGGACGTCGGGGCCACTGCCATACGGATCTGCGGACATCTCACTCTTCTTCCGACATCTGGGGGCGCGGTCATGCGACCGGCGGTTGTCTCTCAGGCCGCGCCGCGGCGGATCAGGCGTCCGCGCGGCTCGGCGAAGTCGACGCGCTCACCTCGCAGGAACGTCTCGCGCACCACGCCCGACAGCGCCTTGCCGTCGTAGGGGGTGAGCGGGTTCTTGTGGTGCAGCTTGTTCACGTCGACCACATACGCACTGTCGGGCGCGAACACCGACAAGTCGGCGTCGAACCCGAGCGCGATCTTTCCCTTGCGCGTGAGTCCGGCGAGGGCCGCCGGACGCGCCGACATCCATTCCACCACGGCCTCGAGCGGGATGCCTCGCAGCCGCGCCTCGGACCACACCAGCGACAGGCCCAGCTGCAGCGATGCGACGCCTCCCCACGCGACGGCGAAGTCGCCGTTGTCGAGGTCCTTGAGGTCGAGGGTCGACGGCGAGTGGTCGCTCACGATGCAGTCGATCGTGCCGTCGATGAGCCCCTGCCACAGCAGCTCGCGATTCGAGGCCTCCCGGATGGGCGGGCAGCACTTGAACGCGGTCGCGCCGTTGGGGATCTCTTCCGCGAGCAGCGTCAGGTAGTGCGGGCACGTCTCGACCGTCAGGCGCACGCCGTCGCGCTTGGCGGTCGCGATCATGGGCAGTGCGTCCGATGACGACAGGTGGAGGATGTGGGCCCGTGCGCCGGTCCAGCGGGCGCGTTCGATGACTTCGGCGATCGCGATGTTCTCGGCGCCGCGGGGGCGGGAGGCGAGGAACCGGTCGTAGTGGTCGCCCTCGGCCGACGGTGCGCGGTCGATCGCGCGGGAGTCCTCGGCGTGGACGATGAGCAGCGAGTCGAAGCTCGCGAGCTCCGCCATGTCGCGCTCCATCTCGTCGGCGTCGAGGTGGGGGAACTCGTCGACGCCCGAGTGCAGCAGGAAGCACTTGAACCCGAACACGCCGTCGTCGTGCAGGGCGCGCAGGTCGCCGGTGTTGCCGGGGATCGCGCCTCCCCAGAAGCCGACGTCGACGAAGGCCTGGTCTTTGGCGACGCTGCGCTTGAGCTCGAGGGCCTCGACGTTCACGGTCGGCGGGATGCTGTTCAGCGGCATGTCGATGATGGTCGTCACACCGCCCGCGGCGGCGGCCTTCGTCGCCGACGCGAAGCCCTCCCACTCGGTGCGGCCGGGCTCGTTGACGTGCACGTGCGAGTCGACGAGCCCGGGCAGCAGCGTCTCGTCATCCTGCAGCGTGATGATCTCGCGGCCCGGCAGATCGTGGCCGAGCGGCTCGATGGCGACGATCACGCCGCCGCTGATGCCGATCTCTCGCGCGGCGAAGCCCGCGGTGGTCAGAATGCGCTCGCCGCGGACGACGAGGTCGTACTCGGGGTTCTGGTTCTCGCTCATGTGGGGGTGCTTTCGGTGAGGGGCTCTGCCCGGTCGGCTCCGTCGCCGATCGGAAAGGATGCCGCGAGCTCGGCGCCGACCTCGCGGAGCAGCCGCGCGGCATCGCGCATGCTGATCTCGGGATCCGGCTCGCGCGCGGCGAGGGCGTACGTGCGGAGGAACCCGGCCGCGCGCAGCCGCTCGTCGTCGAGCGTGGTGCGTCCGCAGACGGCGACGACGGGGACGGATGCCGCCCTCGCGGCCAGTGCCACGCCGACCGGCGTCTTGCCGCCGAGGGTCTGCTCGTCGATGCTGCCCTCGCCGGTGACGACGAGGTCGGCGCCGGCGAGGCGCTCGCGCAGGCCGGTGAGATCGAGCACGACGTCGATGCCGCTGCGGCGCTCCGCGCCGAGTGCGGCGACGGCCGCGAAGCCGACTCCTCCCGCGGCACCGGCCCCCGGAGCATCCGACGCGCCGGCCACGCCGAACGCGGCGGCCACGAGCGCCGCGTAATGCGCGAGCGCGGCATCCAGCTCGGCGACGTCGTCGGGCGTCGCACCCTTCTGCGGCCCGAAGACGGCGGCGGCGCCGTTCGGACCGAGCAGCGGGTTGTCGACGTCGCTCGCGAGGATGAGGGACGCCTCGGCCAGCCGAGGATCGAGGTGCGAGGCATCCACCGTCACCAGTCGCGCGAGGGCGGCGCCGCCCCCCGGAAGCACCGCCCCCGCGCCGTCGTGGAGCCGCAGGCCGAGCGCCTGCAGCATGCCGGCGCCGCCGTCGGTGCCGGCGCTTCCGCCGACGCCGAGCACGATGCGTCGCGCGCCGGCGTCGAGGGCCGCGAGGATCAGCTCGCCGGTGCCGCGGCTCGTGGCGCCGCGCGCATCACGGACACCGCCCGGGAGGACGGCGAGCCCCGACGCGAGGGCCATCTCGATGACGGCCTCGTCGCCTCGCAGCCCCCAGTCCGCGGCGACGGACTGTCCGGTCGGTCCGGTGACGACGCAGGTGCGCCGTTCGAAGCCGGCGCCGAGCGCCGCATCCAGCGTGCCCTCTCCCCCGTCGGCGACGGGCACCAGGTCGACGACGGCGTCCGGACGCGCGGCCCGGAAGCCGTCGGCGACGGCGCGTGCGACGCCGGCCGCGTCCAAGGAGCCCTTGAACTTGTCGGGGGCGATGACGATGCGCATGTCGGCTTTCGGCGGAAGGGTTCAGTCGACCAGAGCGTAGACCGCCGCAGGGGCGTCTTCGCCCTTCTCGGCGAGATCCTCGAACTCCACCATGTTGTCGAGCTCGGTGCCCATCGCGATGTTGGTCACGCGCTCGAGGATCACCTCGACCACGACGGGCACCTGGAACTCGTCCTTGAGACGCTCGGCCTCGGCGAACGCGGCCGCCAGGTCCTCGGGGCGCTCGACCCGCAGCGCCTTGCATCCCAGCCCCTCGGCCACCTTGACGTGGTCGACGCCGTAGCCGTGCGCGACGCTGTCGGCGTCGTACGGGGTGTTGACGTTGTCGAAGGCGAGAGACACCTCGAAGTCCATCTCGAAGCCGCGCTGCGACTGGCGGATGAGGCCGAGGTAGCTGTTGTTGACCACGACATGGATGTACGGCAGCTTGTGCTGCGCGCCCACCGCGAGCTCTTCGATCATGAACTGGAAGTCGTAGTCCCCCGACAGCGCGACGACCGGCTGGCCCGGCTTGCCCCGCACGACGCCGAGCGCAGCCGGGCCCGTCCAGCCGAGCGGGCCGGCCTGGCCCGCGTTGATCCACTTCCGCGGCCCGTACACGTGCAGCAGTTGCGCGCCGGCGATCTGCGACAGGCCGATCGTCGTCACGTAGGTGGTCTCGCGCGGGAAGGCCAACACCATCTCCTGGTAGACGCGGTGCGGTTTCATCGGCACGTTGTCGAAGTTGGTCTTTCGCTGCAGCGTGGCCTTGCGGATGCGGCAGTCCTCGGCCCAGCCCAGGTACGACGGGAGCGAGCCCGCGGCCTGGCGCTCGCGGGCGACCTCGAGGATCGCGTCGAGGAACAGCCCGGCGTCCGAGACGACGCTGTAGTCGGGCGCGAACACGCGGCCGATCTGCGTGGGCTCGATGTCGACGTGCACGAAGGTGCGTCCCTGGCGGTACAGGTCGAGGCCGCCGGTGTGGCGGTTCGCCCACCGGTTGCCGACGCCCAGCACGAAGTCGGACTCGAGGAAGTTCGCGTTGCCGTAGCGCTGCGAGGTCTGGATGCCGACCATGCCCGCCGCCAGCGGGTGGTCGTCGGCGATCGAGCCCCAGCCCATGAGCGTCGGCACCACCGGCACGCCCAGCAGCTCCGCCAGCTCGACGAGCTTCTCGGATGCGCCGGCGTTGATGACGCCGCCTCCGGAGATGATCAGCGGGTGCGCCGCGGCGGTGAGCAGGTCGAGCACCTTCTCGGCCTGCGCGCGCGTCGCGGCCGGCTTCGCGATCGGCAGCGGCTCGTACGTGTCGATGTCGAACTCGATCTCGGTCATCTGCACGTCGAACGGCAGGTCGATGAGCACGGGCCCGGGGCGGCCCTGGCGCATCACCTGGAAGGCCGTCTGGAAGGCGCCCGGGATCTGGCCGGCCTCGAGCACGGTCTTGGCGAACTTCGTGACCGGCTTCGCGATCGACGCGATGTCGACGGCCTGGAAGTCCTCCTTGTCGAGCTTGGCGACCGGCGCCTGGCCGGTGATGCACAGCATCGGGATGGAGTCGGCGATCGCGGCGTAGAGGCCGGTGATCATGTCGGTGCCCGCGGGGCCCGACGTGCCGAGGCACACGCCGATGCGGCCGTCGCCAGTACGGCTGTAGCCGTCGGCCATGTGCGAGGCGCCCTCGACGTGGCGGGCGAGCGTGTGACGGATGCCGCCGCTGGCGCGCATCGCGGAGTAGAGGGGGTTGATCGCGGCCCCGGGCAGCCCGAACGCCTCGGTGGCGCCCTCTTTGATCAGGATCTGCACGATGGCGTCGACGGCGCGCATGCGAGTCATGGGAGTTCTCCTTGAGGGGGTCAGTGGCGACCGGACAGCTCAGCGGTGAGCTTGAACAGGCCGGAGTGGTCGAGTCCGCCGTCGCCGCGCGCGACCAGCGAGGTCACGAGCTGGGCGACCGCCGAACCCAGCGGAACGGTGATGCCGGCCTGGCGTGCGGCGGCGGTGACGATGCCCAGGTCCTTGTTGTGGAGGGCGAGGCGGAATCCGGGGGCGAAGTCGCGGTTGAGCATCTTCTGCCCCTTCTGGTCGAGCACCTTCGAGCCGGCGAGCCCGCCGCCGAGCACCTCCAGTGCCGCGTCGGTGTCGACGCCGTAGGCCTCCAGGAAGACGACGGCCTCGGCGAGCGCCTGGATGTTGACGGCGACGATGAGCTGGTTGGCGGCCTTCACGGTCTGGCCGGCACCGGCGGGGCCGACGTGCACGATGGTCTTGCCGATGGCGCTCAGCACCGGCTCGGCCCTCGCGAAGTCCTCGGCGGTGCCGCCGACCATGATCGACAGCACGGCGTCGATGGCGCCCTGCTCGCCGCCCGACACGGGGGCGTCGACGGCGCCGAGGCCGGCGGCGACGGCCTCGGCGGCGAGCTCCTTGGCGACGTCGGGGCGGATCGACGAGTTGTCGATCCACAGCGCACCGGGCTTCGCCTGGGCGAGCACCCCTTCGGCACCGCGGACCACGCCGGCGACATCGGGCGAGTCCGGAACCATCGTGATGATCACGTCGGCGTCCGTGACCGCCTCGGCGACGCTGCCGGCACCGCGGCCGCCTGCGGCGACGAGGGCGTCGATCGGGTCCTGGCTGCGGTTGTACCCGGTGACCGCGTACCCGGCGGCGACGAGGTTCTTGGCCATGGGCAGGCCCATGATCCCGAGACCGATGACTGCGACGTTGCTCATTGTTGTGGTCCTTGCGTATCGAGGGAGAAGTGGATGCCGGCGGCCGCGCGTCAGCGGGCGGCGAGGTGGCCGCGCTCGGCGGCGGGAAGCCACGCGAACGGGTCGGCGGCGTCGGTCTTGTACTCCAGGCCGACGACTCCGTCGTAGCCGCGCGCCTGTGCGTCGCCGATCCAGTGCGCGAGGGGCAGGTCGCCGGTGCCGGGCTCGCCCCGGCCGGGGGCGTCGGCGATCTGGATGTGTCCGAAGTCGGCGGCGTGCGAGGCGATGACCGCCGGCACGTCGTCGCCGTTGACGGCCAGGTGGTAGAAGTCCGCGAGCAGACGCACGTTGTCGACGCCGTGCTCGCTGCGCACGCGGTCGATGACCGCCAGCGCGTCCGCGGCGGTCGTGAGCGGGTACGCGGGCGTGCCGCTCACCGGCTCCAGCAGCACGATGCCGCCGATCTCGTCTACCGCGCGGCCGGCGGCGGCAAGGTTGCGCACCGCCAGGTCGTCCTGCGCGGCCGGGTCGACGCCGTCGAGGCGGTTGCCGTAGAGGGCGTTGAAGGCCCTGGTGCCCAGGCGCCGGCCGATCTCGACGACCACGCCGATGTTGGCGGCGAACTCGTCCTCGCGGCCGGTCCACGACACCAGGCCGCGGTCGCCGGCGGGCATGTCGCCGGCGAAGAAGTTGAGGCCCGTCAGCTGCACGCCCGCGCCCTCGACGGCCGCGACGAACGCGTCGACGTCTTCGGCGGCCGGCACAGCCTCGCCGAAGGGCCACCAGAACTCGACCGCGCCGAACCCTGCGGCCTCGGCCGCGGCAGGACGCTCGTGCAGCGGCAGCTGCGTCAGCAGGATCGAGCAGTTCACCGTGTAACGGGTCGTGGTGCTCATGAGACTTCCTTGTCAGGTTCAGACGATTCCACATTATGGAATCTAACTTCTGCGATATGAAAAGCGTAAGACAGATCCGGGATGCCGTCAACCCTCGGCGGCGGCACCCACGTGCCGCTCTTCTCCCCCCGGCGAACGACGACGGGCGGGCGCTCGAAGGCACCCGCCCGTTCGATCCCCGCTGGATCAGGTGAGCCGGATCTGGCGGTTCATGTCCTTGTACAGGAGGTAGCGGAACGGCTCAGGGCCGCCCGCGTAGCAGGCCTGCGGGCAGAACGCCCTCAGCAGCATGTAGTCGCCCGCCTCGCATTCGACCCAGTCGTCGTTGAGGCGGTAGACGGCCTTGCCCTGGAGCACGAACAGTCCGTGCTCCATGACGTGCGTCTCGGCGAACGGGATCGAGCCGCCCGGCTGGAACGTCACGATGTTGACCTGCATGTCGTGGGCCATGTCGCTCGCGTCCGAGAAGCGCGTGGTCGCCCACACGCCGTCGGTGTCGGGCATCCCGACCGGCTCGACGTCCTGATCGCGCGTGACGAAGGACGCCGGTGCGGGCACGCCTTCGAGCCACTCGTACGCCTTGCGGATCCAGTGGAAGCTCGTGAGCTGGCCGCCGCGGTTGGCGAGCGACCACTCCGCGCCCGGGGCGATGAAGGCGTAGCCGCCCTCGCCGAGCACATGCTCCTCGCCCTCGAGGGTCAGCGTCAGCTCGCCGGTCGTGACGAAGACGACTCCCTCGACGCCCGCCTCGGGCTCCGGCCGGGCCGCCCCGCCGCCGGGGGCGATCTCGACGATCAGCTGCGAGAACGTCGTCGCCGAGCTCGGCGTCGGACGCGCGAGGATCCACGCCCGAGTGTCGGTGAAGCCCGGCAGGCTCGACGTGACGATGTCGCGCAGCACCCCCTTCGGGATGAACGTGTACGCGAGCTTCACGACGGCGCGATCGGTCAGCAGGTCGGACTGGGGCGGCAGCCCGCCGCGCGGGGTGTAGTAGCTCATGAGGACTCCTGTGTCGTTGCGGGGGCCGTGGCGAGTCTCGGGTGGGCGAGCGCGGCGAGTGCGGCGACGTCGAGGCCGGCGGCATCCTGGACCTCCGCCTCGGTCACCGCACCGCAGGAGATCCCGCGCAGCACGAACGCGGCCAGCGCACGCGCCGTCGCCGGTTCGTCCATCACCGCGCTCTCGACGCGCTGCACGTAGTTGTGAAGCCGCATCGTCGCCGACGCGAGGCCTTCGCGGTAGAACAGCGTGTTCGCGACGAAGCGCGGCACCAGCTGCGCCGGGTGCAGGTCCCAGCCCTGGTAGTAGCCGCGCTCCAGCGAGCGGCGCGTCAGGCGGGCGCTCAGCCGCCAGGCCGCTCGTACCTCATCCGCGTCGCCGACCGGCAGGATGTTGGTCGAACCGTCCGACAGGCGCACGCCCGTCTGGGCGGCCGCGACCTGCATCACGTTCTTGGCGTGGTCGGCGGCCGGGTGCTCCATGGACTGGTACGCCGCGGCGATGCCGAGCGACGCGCTGTAGTCGTACGTGCCGTAGTGCAGACCGCTCACGCGCCCCTCGGCGGCGTGGATCGCTGCAGCCAGCGGCGACGTGCCGTCCGGGCCGAGGATCAGCTGCGGTGTCTCGACCTGCACCTCGAACCGCAGCCGGCCCGGCGTGAGCCCGTAGTGCTCCTCGAAACGGTGGCAGATGTGCGCCATCGCCTCGACCTGCGCGACCGTCGTCACTTTGGGCAGCGTGAGCACGAGTCCGTCGGGCAGGTCCCCGGCATCGAGCATGGTCGAGAGGAACACATCGAGGGAGCGGATGCCGCGCGCCCGGGTGGGCGCCTCGAAGCACTTGAACCGGATGCCGATGAACGCCGGCGCGACGCCCCCATCCACCGCCGCGAGGATCTGCCCGGCCGCACGACGCACATCGGCGTCCTCCGTCTCGTCGCCGCGGTCCCCGTACCCGTCCTCGAAGTCCAGGCGCAGGTCCTCGATCGGCTCGGTGCGGAGCTTGGCCTCGACGAGGGTCGCGACATCGGACGCGAACGCCTCGGGCACGCCGAGCTCCCGCACGACCGCCGCCATGCCCCCGTGGGCCTCGACCGCGGCGAGCGCCGTCCCGCCCCACTCCGCCGGCAGCGACGGCGTGTAGCGGTCGGCCGGCACGTACACGGTGTGCACCGGCTGGCGCGAACCGTCGTCGCCGGGGAACCGGTCGGCCAGCATCCGGTCGGTCGCCGCGAGGAACCGGTCGAGCTCGGCGAGATCGCCGGACGCGAGCAGGCGCTCCGTCATCGTGCGACCACCAGGTCGTACGCCGGCGTGGTGAGGAAATCGGTGTAGTCCTCCGACAGGCAGATGTCGGCCACGAGGTCCGCGGCCGGACGATAGAAGCGCTCGAACTGCTCGGCGCCCACCTCGCCCTGCAGCCGGACGGTCTCTTCGTCGAGGATGCGACGGACGAGCTCGCGCGTCACGGTCTCGCCGCTGTCGGCCAGGACGACGCCGTTGCGGATCTGCTGCCACACCTGCGACCGCGAGATCTCGGCGGTGGCGGCATCCTCCATGAGGTTGTGGATCGCCACCGCGCCGTTGCCCGACAACCACACCGCGATGTACGCGACCGCGACGTAGAGGTTGGTGCGCAGGCCCGTCTCGGTGACCGCACCCGGCGCCGAGGCGACGTCGAGCAGCTGGCTGCCGGTGACCTCCACCTCGGGACGCTGCCGGTCGAGCTGATTCGGCCGGTCGCCGAGCACGGCGTCGAAGACCGCCCGGCAGATCGGCACGAGGTCGGGGTGGGCCACCCACGAGCCGTCGAAGCCGTCGTCCGCCTCACGCGTCTTGTCGGCGCGCACCTTCTCGAACGCCGCCTCGGTGACGTCGGGCTCGCGCCGGTTGGGGATGAACGCCGCCATGCCGCCCATCGCGAAGGCGCCGCGCCGGTGGCACGTCTTGACGAGCAGCTCGGTGTACGCGCGCATGAACGGCGCCGTCATCGACACATCGGCGCGGTCGGGCAGCACGAACGACTCCCCCGCGTCGCGGAAGTACTTCACGATGCTGAAGAGGTAGTCCCACCGGCCCGCGTTGAGTCCCGCGGCGTGATCGCGCAGCTCGTAGAGGATCTCGTCCATCTCGAACGCGGCCGGGATCGTCTCGATGAGGACGGTGGCGCGGATCGTGCCCTGCGGGATGCCGAGGGCGTCCTGGGCGAACACGAACACGTCGTTCCACAGCCGCGCCTCGAGGTGGCTCTCGGTCTTGGGCAGGTAGTAGTACGGACCCTGCCCGTTGTCGATGAGCTGCTGCGCCGTGTGGAAGAAGTGCAGCCCGAAGTCGACGAGCGCGCCGACCGCGTCACGGCCGTTCACCTCGACGTGCTTCTCGTCCATGTGCCACCCGCGCGGCCGCGCGACGACGACGGCGAGCGGAGCGTCCTCGCGCAGGGCGTAGACCTTGCCCTCGGGCGACGTGTACGCCAGCTCGCCGCGGGCGGCGTCGCGGAGCGTCAGCAGGGCGTCGACGACGTTCGACCACGTCGGCGTGGACGCGTCCTCGAGGTCGGCGAGCCACACCTTCGCGCCGGAGTTCAGGGCGTTGATCGCCATCTTGGCGGGCGTGGCCGGGCCGGTGATCTCGACCCGGCGGTCCTGCAGCGCGGGCGGGGCCGGGGCGACCATCCAGTCGCCGGCACGGATCGCGGCCGTCTCGGGCAGGAAGTCGAGCGTGCCGGTGCGCGCGACCTCGTCACGACGCACCCGGCGCACGGCCAGGAGCTCGTCGCGGCGCGCGGCGAACCTCTCGTGCAGCTGCTCGACGAACGCGAGCGCGTCGGGGGTGAGGATCTCGCCGGCGCGCGCGGGCGCCTCTGCGGAAGGGATGGCGATGGTCATGGGGGCTCCTCTCAGGGGCGGGTCGTCAAGCGGCGGGGCGGGCGAGGTCGTCCTGCCGGGCGACAGGCGCCTCGGCCTGGGCCGCCGCGGCCACGGCGGCGGCGACGTCGCCGGCCACCAGCGGGTCGAACACGCTCGGGATGATGTAGCTGGCGTGCAGCTCGTCGTCCGACACCCGCTTCGCGATGGCATCGGCGGCCGCGACGAGCATGGCCGGAGTGATCTCGACCGCGTGCGCATCGAGGAGGCCGCGGAAGAACCCCGGGAACGCCAGGACGTTGTTGATCTGGTTCGGGAAGTCGCTGCGACCCGTCGCGACGACCGCCGCGTGGCGCGCCGCCAGCACGGGATCGATCTCGGGATCGGGATTGGCCATCGCGAACACGATCGCACCGTCGGCCATGCTCTTCACCTCCGCCTCGCCGATGACATCGGGCGCCGAGACGCCGATGAAGACGTCCGCGCCGACGAGGGCGTCGGCGAGGCTCCCGGTGACGCCGTCGGCGTTGGTGTTCGCGGCGAGCCAGCGACGGTGCTCGTCGCTGTACTGCTCGCCCGCGTGGATGACGCCGGCGCGGCCCGCGGCGACGATGTGCCGGGCTCCCTCGGCCTTCAGCAGCTGGATGATGGCGGAGCCGGCGGCACCGACGCCCGACACGACGATGCGCACGTCGGCGAGGTTCTTGCCGACGACCCGCAGCGCGTTCTGCAGCGCGGCCAGCGTGACGATGGCGGTGCCGTGCTGGTCGTCGTGGAAGACGGGGATGTCGAGCTCGTCGCGCAGGCGCGCCTCGATCTCGAAGCAGCGCGGAGCCGCGATGTCTTCGAGGTTCACCCCGCCGTAGACCGGCGCGATGGCCTTCACGATCCTGACGATCTCGTCGGTGTCCTGCGTGTCGAGGCAGACGGGCCACGCGTCGACGTCGGCGAACTGCTTGAACAGCGCCGCCTTGCCCTCCATGACCGGCAGCGCGGCGGCGGGGCCGATGTTGCCGAGGCCGAGCACCGCCGAGCCGTCGGTGACGACGGCGATGGTGTTGCGCTTCACGGTGAGGTTGCGGGCATCCTCGGGGCGCTCCGCGATGGCGAGGCAGACGCGGGCGACGCCCGGCGTGTAGGCGCGCGACAGGTCGTCGCGGTTTCGCAGCGGCACCTTCGGCACGATCTCCAGCTTGCCACCGAGGTGCATCAGGAAGGTGCGGTCGCTCGTGTGCAGCACCGACACGTCGGCGAGTGCGGCGAGCGCCTGCTGCACCCGAGCGCCGTGGTCGGCGTTCGCCGTGTTGCAGGTGACGTCGACGATGAGGGAGTCGGGGCGCGACTCGACGACGTCGAGCGCCGTGACGGCTGCGCCGGCGCGGCCGACGGCGGCGGCCAGTTCGGCGGTGGAGCTGACGCTCGCGGGCGCCTGCACGCGCAGGGTGATCGAGTAGCCGGGGCTGGGGTTCGCCATTGATCCTCCTCGTTCGCTCGATCACTTCCACTGATCGAGACTTAGTTTCCGTATTATGGATAGTAGTTTCTGTCACGCGGAAAAGCAATCGTCGCAATTGGATGCCGCGTCCCCGCGTCGTGCGTGCGGTGCGGCATCCCTCTTCCGTATCGTGGACGGAGACCCCAGCGGAGTGGAAAGGTGGCGACATGGCCGAGAAGGCGTCCGGAGGTGTGCAGTCCGTCGAGCGCGTGTTCGAGCTGCTCGAGCTGATCACCGACGCCGACGGCGAGGTGACCCTCAGTGAACTCGCCGCCTCCACCGAGCTGCCGCTGCCCACGATCCACCGCCTGCTGCGCACGCTCGTCGGCATGGGATACGTCCGGCAGCTGCCCAACCGCCGCTACGCTCTCGGGCCCCGGCTCATCCGGCTCGGCGAAGGCGCCAGCAAGCAGCTCGGCGCGATCGCACGCCCGCAGCTCGCGCGTCTCGTCGACGCTCTCGGCGAGACCGCCAACATGGCGGTGCTCGACTCCGACATGGTCGTCTACGTCGGCCAGGTGCCGTCGAAGCACTCCATGCGGATGTTCACGGAGGTCGGTCGCCACGCCCACACGCACGCGACCGGCGTGGGCAAGGCGATCCTCGCGACGCTCGACGACGACGTCGTGCGCGGCATCGTGAGCCGCGCCGGCATGCCCACCGCCACCCCGATGGCGATCGGCGACATCGACTCGCTGCTGGCGGAGCTGGACCGCATCCGCGAGCGCGGTTATTCGATCGACGAGCAGGAGCAGGAGATCGGCGTCCGCTGCTTCGCCGTCGCGGTGCCGCACGCTCCCACCCCGACAGCGATCTCGGTGTCGGGCCCCGTCTCCCGTGTCGACGAGGCGTTCGCCGAGCGCGCCGTCCCGCTCCTCCTCGACGCCGCCCAGGTGCTCTCGCGGGAGCTCGGCGACGCGGCCTGATCCGGAGGGTCAGCGCCCGCGGCGGGTCAGCGCCCGCGGCGGGTCAGCGCCCGCCGCGGGTCCACCGCCACGGCACCACCGCGACCACGACCGACAGGATCGCGAGCGACGACATCAGCAGCGACTGCCACAGCGACGGGGCCGCGGCGGTCGGCCACAGCGCGTCGATCAGCACCGAGGTCACCACCTGCCCGACGACGGTGCCGAGACCGAGCAGGAGCACCCCGGTGTAGGGCACGAGGGCCGCTGCGAGGAAGATGTACGTCACGCCGATGAC
>PJUC01000476.1_pt1 | contig 16030 bp, 15 predicted proteins | sample 1512161 | NCBI WGS metagenome assembly PJUC01 (sample SAMN08177676, study PRJNA422409) | Soil metagenome, whole genome shotgun sequencing project. | isolation source: Soil enriched on filter paper | place: USA: Madison | collected 2015-01-15
CGCAAGCCGTATGGCGACAACAAGCCGTACGAGCGTCGCGACGGTGACCGCCCGTACGCGAAGCGTGATGGCGACAAGAAGCCGTATGGCGACAAGAAGCCGTACGAGCGTCGCGATGGCGACCGCCCGTACGCGAAGCGCGATGGGGACCGCAAGCCGTATGGCGACAAGAAGCCGTACGAGCGTCGCGATGGCGACCGCCCGTACGCGAAGCGTGATGGCGACAAGAAGCCGTACGAGCGTCGCGACGGTGACCGTCCCTACGTGAAGCGTGATGGGGACCGCAAGCGGTATGGCGACAAGAAGCCGTACGAGCGTCGCGACGGCGACCGTCCCTACGCGAAGCGTGACGGTGACAAGAAGCCCTACGAGCGTCGTGACAATGACCGGCCCTACGAGCGCAAGGATCGTCCGACCCGCGGGGGAGCGGATCGTCCCGATCGCGCCATGCGTGAGGGCGAGCTCCGTCCCGTGCGTGCACGCCATGACGACCCCGTCATCCCCGAAGAGGTCACTGCGCGCGACCTTCCGCCGGCGGCCCGCAACGAGCTGAAGACGCTCAGCAAGGAGAACGCCGACCAGGTCGCGCGTCACCTGGCGATGGCCTCGCAGCTGATCGACGAGGACCCCGAGCTCGCGCACCAGCATGCGCTGTCGGCGTCGCGCCGTGCCGGCCGGATCGCCGTCGTCCGTGAGACGCTCGCGATCACCGCATACGCGACGGGCGATTACGCGCTGGCGCTGCGCGAGCTGCGGACCTACCGTCGCATCTCGGGCAACGACGATCAGATCGCCCTCATGGTCGACAGTGAGCGCGGCGTCGGTCGTCCCGATCGCGCCCTCGAGGTGGGTCGCTCGGTCGACCGCATGACGCTGGAGACGTCGGAGCGTGTCGAGCTGGCCATCGCGATGTCGGGCGCTCGCCTGGACCTCGGCGAGCCGGAGCGCGCCCTGCAGGAGCTCGACATCCCTGAGCTCGACCCGGACCGCGCGTTCGAGTGGAGCCCCGGCTTGTTCGCCGCCCGCGCGGCGGTGCTCGAAGAGCTCGGTCGTGCCGACGAGGCCGCGCAGTGGCAGCAGCGCGCCGTCGTCGCCGCAGAGGCACTGGATGCGGCATCCGGGATCGGAGACCTCGAGACGATCATCGTCGAAGAGATCCTCGAGGAGGATGACGAAGACGACGACATCCTCGATGATGACTCGGATCAGTCGAACGAGGACGAGCCCGCAGGCGTCGAGTCGTCGGTGGCGGACGAGGTCGCCGAGATCCTCGTCGAAGCCGGCGTCGATGAGCCCGGGACGGCGGACGACGGGGCGAAGGACTGATGGCGCTGTTCGGGCGCCGCACGCAGACCGAAGGACTCGCCCCCGCGCCGCTGGCCGGCGTGGACGTCGTGCTCGCGGACCTCGACGGCGTCGTGTACGCCGGTCCGGGCGCCCTGCCGCATGCGGTCGAGAGCCTGAACCTCGCGCGCGTCGACCGGACGATCGGCTACATCACGAACAACGCCGCCCGTACGGACGCCTCGGTCGCCGCGCACCTGTCGGACCTCGGCCTCGCCACCGCACCGCGCGACGTCGTCACGAGCCCGCAGGCGGCGATGCGGCTGCTCGCAGAGCGCATCGCACCAGGCTCGGCCGTGCTGGTCGTCGGCGGCGACGGGCTCGTCACCGAGGTCGAGAAGGCGGGCTTCGTCGTGACGCGCAGTGCCGACGACGCACCGGCCGCCGTCGTGCAGGGCTTCGCGCCGGAGGTCGGCTGGACGCAGCTGGCCGAGGCCGCATTCGCTCTCAAGACGCCCGAAGAGGAGGGCGGGATCCCGTGGGTGGCGACCAACACCGACTGGACGATCCCGCAGTCGCGCGGCATCGCGCCGGGCAACGGCACGTTGGTCTCTGCGGTGCACACGGCTGTCGGGCGCCTCGCCACCGTGGCGGGCAAGCCCGAGGTGCCGATCTTCGAAGAGGCGGTCGCACGATTCGGGGCGCGGCATCCGCTGTTCCTCGGTGACCGGCTCGATACCGACATCCTCGGCGCCAACCGCGCCGGCATCGCCTCGGCGCTCGTCCTGACCGGGATCGACCGACCGAAGCACGTGCTGGCGGCTCCGGAGGGTTCGCGTCCGACGTTCATCCTGGGCGATCTTCGTGAGCTCCACGAGCCGTACCCCGAGGTGCGCGTCGTGGACGGCGTGGCCACCGTGCGCGATGCCGTCGTCGCCATCGACGGCCCGGACGTGCAGATCGTATCGCCCGGTACGCGCCCGATCGACCTCGTCCGCGCGGGTGCGGCGGCGATCTGGTCCACCGGGCGGGCGATCTTCGGCTTCCGTGTGCCGGAGCAGCTGTACGCGGACCCGTTCCACCGCCCCTGAGCCGCGCCGCCGTATTCTGGGGACATGGATGAGCCCCGTGTGCACGAGGACGAGACCGGCGACCTGCTGTCGACGCTCGAGGTGATCGAGGCGCAGCCGCTCGCCACACGGGCCGACGCGTACGAGGCGCTCCACGACACGCTGTCACGACGTCTCGAGGCGACGCCGGGCGCTCCGGCATGACGCAGCGCCTGGATGCCGCACTCGCGGCGCGCGGACTCGCGCGCTCACGCTCGCACGCCGCGACGCTCATCGCCGACGGCCTCGTCTCGGTCGACGGCCGACCGGTGGTCAAGCCCTCGACGCCGGTCGACGACGCAAGCGTCCTGGAGGTCGCCGGCGCCGACCACTACGTCAGCCGCGCGGCGCACAAGCTCATCGCCGGTCTGGACGACTTCGGGGTGAACGTCCGCGGCCGGGTCGCTCTCGACATGGGCGCGTCGACCGGCGGGTTCACCCAGGTGCTGCGCGAACGCGGCGCCGAGCCGGTGATCGCCGTGGACGTCGGGCACGGGCAGCTGGCGGCATCCATCGCTCTCGACGACGGCGTGATCTCGATCGAAGGCTTCAACGTCCGCTACATGACGGCCGCTTCGCTGACGGAGGCCAGCGGGATCGACACCCCGCCGTCGGTCATCACCGGGGACCTGTCGTTCATCTCGCTGGCGCACGTCCTGCCGGCGGTCCGTGCAGTCGCGGCGCCGGACGCCGACGTCGTGCTGCTGATCAAGCCGCAGTTCGAGGTCGGGCGCACCGCTGTGAAGGGCGGACTCGTCACCAACCCGGTGCTGCGCGCAGACGCGGTCTCGGGGGTGCTGTGGGCGGCATGGGACCTCGGGCTGGGCACACGGGGCATCATCGCGTCGCCCATCGCAGGGACCCACGGCAACCGCGAGTACGTCGTGCACCTGTCGGCCCGTGACGGGGCGATTCCCGAGCAGTGGCACGACGCCGTCGAGCGACTGACCGCGTGAGGCGCACGCGGATCCTCCTCCCCAACGCGGCTCCGATCGGGGCGGACGGCACATCGTCCCCAGACCGGGTCGGATTGCCCCGAGTGTCGGACGATCCGACAGAATGGGGAGACATGTACCGACTGGCGGGGAGCCGATGAACACTGTCGACGCGCAGGCCCACTCCCGGGCTGACGCGCAGGCCGAGCGCAGCATCCTGGTGGTCGCGCACGCACACCGCCACGACACCGTCATCGCGGCCGAGCGGGTCGTAGAGGCTCTGCGCGCCGCCGGTGCGCGCCCCGTCTTCGCGGCGGACGATCGCGAAGAGCTCTCCGCTGCGGGGGCCTCGCTGGACGTCGCGATCCTGGGTGTGGACGTGCCCGTGACCGACATCGAACTCGCCATCGTGCTCGGCGGCGACGGCACGATCCTGCGGGCCGCCGAGCTCGTACGGGAGGGCACGGCGCCCGTGCTCGGCATCAACATGGGCCACGTCGGGTTCCTCGCCGAGATCGAGCGGGACGACATGGACGAGGCGGTCCGCCGGGTCATCGAGCGCGAGTACGACGTCGAGGAGCGCATGGCGCTGCAGGTGCGTGTCAAAGACACCGGCGACTCGGTCATCTACGAGACCTGGGCGCTCAACGAGGCGACGGTCGAGAAGGCCAGCCGTGAACGCCTGCTCGAGGTCGTCGTCGAGATCGACGGGCGGCCCCTGTCGTCGTTCGGCTGCGACGGCATGGTCGTCTCGACGCCGACGGGCTCGACGGCCTACAACTTCTCGGCGGGCGGCCCGGTCATCTGGCCGACCGTCGAGGCGATCGCCGTGGTGCCGCTGTCGGCGCACGCCCTGTTCGCGAAGCCTCTCGTCGTCGGACCGGAGCATTCCGTGGCGATCGAGGTGCTGGAGCGGACGAACGGCACCGGCATCCTGTGGTGCGATGGTCGGCGGTCCCACGACCTGCCGCCGGGCGCGCGTGTCGTCGTGCGCCGTTCGGAGCGGCCGGTGCGGCTCGCACGGCTGCACCCCGCCCAGTTCACCGACCGCCTCGTGCGCAAGTTCCACCTTCCCGTCGAGGGCTGGCGGGGCCCCGCGGCGATCACCGGCGTGACGCCGGCGACCGGCGATCGGGAGGAGGCGCTGTGATCGAAGAGATGCGGCTGCGCGACCTCGGCGTGATCGCCGAGGCGACCCTGCCGATGGGGCCGGGGTTCACCGCGATCACGGGCGAGACGGGTGCCGGCAAGACCATGGTGGTGACGGGTCTCGGCCTGCTGCTCGGGCAGCGCGCGGACTCGGGCGCCGTACGCGCCGGAGCGTCTCAGGCGACGGTCGACGGCGTCTGGATCGTCCCCGAGGACGGCGCGGTCGCCGACCGCGTGCGCGAGGCCGGCGGCGACGTCGAGCCGATCGGCGGCGGCCGTGCCGAGCTGTACGTCGGGCGCTCCATCTCGAGCGAGGGCCGCGGCCGCGCGTCGGTGGGCGGGCGTGCGGCGCCGGCGGGGGTGCTCGCCGACCTGGCCGACGACCTCGTCGTCGTGCACGGGCAGTCTGACCAGCTGCGCCTCAAGTCTGCGGCCGCGCAGCGCGACGCGCTGGACCGCTTCGGCGGTGAGCCGGTGCAGTCCGCACGCGACGTGTACCGCCAGGCGTACGAGCGCTGGCGCGGCATCGACCGCGAGCTGTCGCGGCTCACCGACGACCGCGACGCCCGCGCCCGTGAAGCCGAGGACCTGCGCGCCCAGCTGGCCGAGATCGAGCAGGCGGCCCCGGAACCGGGGGAGGACGCCGAGCTCGCGACCCGTGCCGAGCGCCTCGCCAACGCCGAAGAGCTGCGACTGGCCGCGGCCACCGCCCACGACGCGCTGTCGGGCGAGGCGGACGGCCCGGATGCCGGATCCCTGCTGTCGGACGCCCGTCGTGCGCTCGAGCGCGTGCACGATCCGGTGCTCGAGGAGCTCGCAGGCCAGGTCGCCGACCTCGGCTACCGCGCCGCCGATATCGCGGCCGCGTTGGCCGGCTACCTCGCCGACCTCGACGAGTCCGGCCCGCACGAGCTCGCCGCCGTCGAAGAGCGCCGTGCCGTGCTCGCCGCGCTCGTGCGGGCGCACGGCACCCTGGACGCGGCGATCGAGCTGCTCGACACCGGTTCGTCGCGCCTGACCGAGCTCGACGACGACTCGGATCGGATCGAGCGGCTGACGGCGGAACGGGATGCCGCGGCATCCACTCTCGACGAAGCCGCCGCCGCCCTCACCGCGGCCCGCACTGAAGCGGCCGGGCGTCTGGGCGCGGCCGTGACGACGGAGCTGCGCGCCCTCGCGATGCCAGACGCGCGGTTGGAGGTCGCCGTGACCGCAGGGGCGGAGACCGCTTCGGGGCGCGACGACGTCGCGATCCTGCTCGCCCCGCACCCGGGCGCCGAGCCCCGCGCCGTCTCGCGCGGCGCGAGCGGCGGCGAGCTCAGCCGCGTCATGCTCGCGATCGAGGTCGTGATCGCGGGCGTCGACCCCGTGCCCACGTTCGTCTTCGACGAGGTGGATGCCGGTATCGGCGGCGCCGCGGCGATCGAGGTGGGCCGCCGCCTGGCCAGGCTCGCGCAGTCGTCGCAAGTCATCGCGGTCACCCACCTGGCTCAGGTCGCGGCGTTCGCCGCCAACCACCTGACCGTCGTCAAGGCGAACGACGGATCGGTCACCGCCTCCGACGTGCGGCGACTGGACGGCGCGGAGCGCGAGGCCGAGATGGCGCGCCTGTTGTCGGGCATGCCCGACTCAGAGGCCGCCCTCAGCCACGCCCGCGAGCTGCTCGGCCTTCGCGCCGACGTCGGCTGAGAAGCATCGTCAGCTTCCGCGTGTCCTCAGCTTCTGCGAAGCTCATCCGAACACCGCCTGATAGGATAAAAGCCCGTGATGCAGACTTCTGATTCTTTCCGCGGCGACTCTTCGAACGACACCACCAAGCACATCTTCGTGACCGGTGGTGTCGTTTCCTCGTTGGGCAAGGGTCTGACCGCCGCCAGCCTCGGGAACCTGCTCACCGCACGCGGTCTCCGCGTGGTCATGCAGAAGCTCGACCCGTACCTGAACGTCGACCCCGGCACGATGAACCCGTTCCAGCACGGCGAGGTCTTCGTGACCGACGACGGCGCCGAGACGGACCTCGACATCGGGCACTACGAGCGCTTCCTCGACATCGAGCTCAGCCAGGCCGCCAACGTCACGACCGGCCAGATCTACTCGCAGGTGATCGCCAAGGAGCGCCGCGGCGAGTACCTCGGCGACACCGTCCAGGTCATTCCGCACATCACCGACGAGATCAAGCGGCGCATGCGCCTGCAGGCGACCGAGGAGCCGCGTCCCGACGTCATCATCACCGAGATCGGCGGCACGGTGGGCGACATCGAGTCGCAGCCGTTCATCGAGTCGGCGCGGCAGATCCGTCACGAACTGGGCCGTCAGAACGTGTTCTTCGTGCACGTGTCGCTGGTGCCGTTCATGGGCGCATCGGGCGAGCAGAAGACCAAGCCGACCCAGCACTCCGTCGCGGCACTGCGCTCCATCGGCATCCAGCCCGACGCGCTGGTGCTGCGCAGCGACCGCCCGGTCACCGAGTCGAACAAGCGCAAGATCGCGCTCATGTGCGACGTCGACGAGGACGCGGTCGTCAACGCGGTGGACGTGCCGAGCATCTACGACATCCCCTCGATGCTCAACGAGCAGGGCCTCGACGCCTACATCGTGCGTGCACTCGGCCTCGGCAAGGCCGCGGACGTCGACTGGTCGCGCTGGCAGCGCGTGCTGAACGCCGTGCACAACCCGAAGCACGAGGTCACGATCGGCCTCGTCGGCAAGTACATCGACCTGCCCGACGCCTACCTGTCGGTCACCGAGGCGCTCAAGGCGGGTGGCTTCGCGCAGGAGACGCACGTCAACATCCGGTGGATCCCGTCCGACGAGTGCGAGACGCCCGAGGGCGCGGCCAAGGCGCTGAGCCCGCTCGACGGCATCGTGATCCCCGGCGGCTTCGGCATCCGCGGCATCGAGGGCAAGATCGGCGCGCTGAAGTTCGCCCGCGAACAGGGCATCCCGACGCTAGGCATCTGCCTCGGCCTGCAGTGCATCGTGATCGAGTACGCCCGTCACGTCGCCGGCATCGAGGACGCGTCCTCGAGCGAGTTCGACCCCGACACGCAGCACCCCGTGATCGCGACGATGGAGGAGCAGGTCGACATCCTCGACCACGGCGACCTCGGCGGCACGATGCGTCTCGGCCTGTACCCCGCCGACCTCGCGGAGGGCTCCATCGCGGCGGAGGTGTACGGCTCGGGCCGCGCGTCGGAGCGTCACCGCCACCGGTACGAGGTCAACAACCGCTACCGCGACCAGATCGCGGCGGCCGGGCTCGTGTTCTCGGGCATCAACCCCGACCTCGACCTCGTCGAGTACGTCGAGCTGCCGCGCGACGTGCACCCCTACTACATCGCCACCCAGGCGCACCCCGAGCTGCGCTCGCGGCCCACGAACGCGAACCCGCTGTTCCGCGGACTCGTGGGCGCAGCGCTCGAGCGTCACCGTGCCAGTGAGCTGTTCGAGGTCGAGAACGACTGATGGCGGGGGAGCGGACGCTCGCCGACGAGCCCATCGACGCGGCCGTCCTGAACAGCGATCTCGTGTACGAGGGGCACGTGTGGGTCGTCCGCAGCGACACCGTCGCGTACGGCGACGGGCAGATCGTGCGCCAGTACGTCGATCACCCGGGAGCGGCCGCCGTCGTGGCCCTCGACGAGCATGACCGCGTGCTGCTGATCCAGCAGTACCGGCATCCCATCCGCCTCCGTGACTGGGAGGTGCCGGCGGGGCTGCTCGACGTCGCGGGCGAGACGCCGCTGGAGACGGCTCAGCGCGAGCTCGCCGAAGAGGCGGACCTCGTCGCGTCGTCGTGGGAGCCGCTCGTGAGCGTGTTCACGACGCCGGGTGGCAACGACGAGATCGTGCACCTGTTCCTCGCGCGGGGCCTGTCGGCCGCGAGCGACGTCCATGCGCGCGAGGACGAAGAGGCCGACATCCGGATCGAGTGGATGCCGCTGGCCGATGTGGTGACGGCGGTCTTCGCCGGACGCATGCGCAACGGCATCCTCGCGACCGGCGTGCTGGCGGCATCCGAACGGCTGCGCCGCTGAGGACGGGAGCCTGACGTGCAGATCGAGCGTGCGGTGCAGTCCTACCTGCGGCACGTCTCGATCGAGCGCGGGCTGTCGGAGAACACCGTCGCGGCGTACCGGCGCGATCTCGCGGGCTACGCGGCGTGGCTCGACGAGCAGGGCGTGCGCGACACCGCCGAGGTGACGCCGGTGATGCTCGCGAGCTTCGTGGCCGATCGCGCCGCCGCTCAACCACCCATGGCGGCGTCGTCGCTGGCTCGACTGCAGTCCTCGGTGCGCGGGCTCCACCGCTTCCTCGCCCGCGAGGGCATCGAGCCGGGCGATCCGACGTCGCACCTGCGGCCGCCCAAGCAGCCGCGCCGTCTGCCGAAGGCGCTCACGATCGACCAGGTCGAGAGGCTGCTCGAGGCCGCCGGTCCCGCGGACGACCTGCTGGGTGTGCGGGACCGGGCGCTCCTGGAGCTGCTGTACGCGACGGGAGCCCGCGTCTCCGAGATCGTGCAGCTGGACGTCGACGACCTCTCCCACGGCGATGTGCTGCGCGTGCGGGGAAAGGGGTCGAAGGAGCGCATCGTGCCGGTCGGGTCGTACGCCCGTGCGGCCGTGGACGCGTATCTCACGCGGGCGCGGCCGGAGCTGTCGCGCCGAGGGCATGCGACGCCGCGACTGTTCCTGGGCGCGCGGGGCGCGCCGCTCTCGCGGCAGAGCGCATGGCTGATCATCCAGTCCGCCGCCGAGCGTGCACAGCTGACCGCGCACGTGTCGCCGCACACGCTGCGGCACTCGTTCGCCACGCACCTGCTGCAGGGCGGCGCCGACGTGCGCGTCGTCCAAGAGCTGCTCGGGCACGCGTCGGTGGCGACGACGCAGATCTACACGCACGTGTCGGTCGACGCGCTGCGCGACGTGTACGCCACCAGTCATCCGCGTGCCCGGTGAACGATTGCGCAACAGCCCACTAAGATCGAGCGAGCACGAGGAAGCAGGAGCACGGTGGCTGACAGCACGGCGAAGACGAGGACGGTCAAGAGCCCGGAGTCTGACGTCCCCATCGGCCCCACCGGTCGTCCCTATCAGGGGTTCCCGACCCCGCCCAAGCTCGACGGGCACGGCCCCGCGCGCATCATCGCACTGTGCAACCAGAAGGGCGGCGTCGGCAAGACGACGACCACCATCAACCTGGCTGCCGCGCTCGCCGGCTACGGCCGCAAGGTGCTCGCCGTGGACTTCGACCCGCAGGGCGCGCTGTCGGCGGGACTCGGCATCCAGACGCACGAGATCCCGACCATCTACGATCTGCTGCTCGACGGCAAGCGCGACCCGCGCGAGGTGATCGTGCACACGCGCGTCGAGAACCTCGACGTCATCCCGGCGAACATCGACCTGTCGGCCGCGGAGGTGCACCTCGTCAACGAGGTCGCACGCGAGCAGACGCTCGCTCGAGCGCTGCGCAAGATCACGGGCGACTACGACGTGATCCTCATCGACTGCCAGCCGTCGCTCGGCCTGCTGACCGTCAACGCCCTCACCGCCAGCCACGGTGTCGTGATCCCGCTGGAGTGCGAGTTCTTCGCGCTGCGCGGCGTGGCGATGCTCATCGAGACGATCGACAAGGTGAGGGACCGCCTCAACCCGACGATCCAGCTCGACGGCGTGCTGGCGACGATGTACGACGCGCGCACGCTGCACTCGCGCGAGGTGCTCGAGCGCGTGGTCGACGCATTCGGCGATGACGTGCTCGAGACCGTGATCGGCCGCACCGTGAAGTTCCCGGACGCCTCCGTGTCGGGCATGCCGATCACCGAGTTCGCGCCCGAGCACGCCGCGGCGCAGGCCTACCTGCGACTGGCGCGGGAGCTGGTCGCCCGTGGCGCCGTCGCCTGACGCGTCGACAAGCTCACCGACCGGGGAGCCGGGAAGCGCTCCCGAGCCCGCGGACGGGTTCCGCGTGTCGCTGTCGAACTTCGACGGTCCGTTCGACCTGCTGCTGACGCTGATCTCGAAGCACGAGCTCGACATCACCGAGGTGTCGCTGTCGCTCGTGACGAACGATTTCATCGCGTACCTGCGGGCCGTGGGGCCGGGTGAGGAGCTGGACGAGGCATCCGAGTTCCTCGTCGTCGCCGCGACGCTGCTCGACATGAAGGTCGCCGGCCTGCTGCCGCAGGGCGAGCTCGTCGACGCCGAGGCCGTCGCGCTGCTGGAGGCGCGCGACCTGCTGTTCGCCCGGCTGCTGCAGTACCGGGCGTTCAAAGAGGTGTCGGCGTGGTTCGAGCGGAGCCTGCGCCGCGAGGACCGTCGGCACGCCCGCTCGGTGCGCCTGGACGAGAAGTACCGCAACGCCGTCCCCGAACTGGTGTGGTCGCTGAGCGCCGAGGACTTCGCCGCTCTGGCGCTGCTGGCGATGACGCCGAAGGAGCTCCCGAGCGTCGGCCTCGATCACCTGCACGCGCCCCTGGTGAGCATCCGCGAGCAGGCGGCGATCGTGGTGACGCTGCTGCGGGATGCCGGTTCCCTGACCTTCCGCGAGCTCATCGCCGGCGTGGGCCAGACCGGCGTGGTGGTGGCCCGCTTCCTGTCGGTGCTGGAGCTGTACCGCCACGCCGCCCTGTCGTTCGAGCAGCTCGAGCCGCTCGGCGAGCTGACCCTGCGCTGGAGCGCGCACCGTTGGAGCGACGAGAACCTCGCCACCCTGGGAGCCGACTATGACCAATGACCCGACAGCGACGACCGAGGCGGAGCCGGTGGTCGACACGACCGACGTCGCCCGCCGGCTGGAGGCGATCCTGTTGATCGTCGAGGAGCCGCAGAGCCTCGTGAGCCTCGCCGCCGCCGTCTCGGCGCCCGTGCCCGCGGTGCGGCAGGCGGTCGAGGCGCTCGTCGACGACTACGACGGCCGCTCGGGCGGGCCGGTGCGTGGCTTCGAGCTGCGCGAGGTGGGCGGCGGCTGGCGCCTGTACGTCCGTGAGGAGCTGGACGACCTCGTGAGCGAGTACGTCGGCGGACAGGCGCCGTCGCGCCTGTCGCAGGCAGCCCTGGAGACCCTTGCGGTGATCGCCTACAAGCAGCCGGTCACGCGCAGCCAGGTCGCGTCGATCCGCGCCGTGAACGTCGATTCGGTGGTGCGCACGCTGCTCGCGCGAGGGCTCATCACCGAGCTGTTCGCGGATGCCGAGACCGGCGCCATCAACTACGGCACGACGGATGCGCTGCTGACGCACCTCGGCATCAATTCGCTGGACGAGCTGCCCCACATCTCGCCGCTCCTGGACGGTGCGGACGAGGTGGCCGAGGGCGCAGAAGAAGGAGGACGACGGTGACGGACGAGCGATCGACGGACGGCGTGCGCCTGCAGAAGGCCCTCGCCAATGCCGGAGTGGCTTCGCGGCGCGTGGCCGAGCAGATGATCGTCGAAGGCCGCGTCCGGGTCAACGGGCGCGTCGTCGACGAGCTGGGCTCTCGCATCGACCCCGAGAGGGACCTCGTCGACGTCGACGGCACAGCGGTGCAGTTCGACCAGTCCAAGCGCTACGTCATGCTCAACAAGCCGACCGGCGTCGTCAGCTCGATGAAGGACGACCGCGGCCGCCCGGACCTGCGCCGCTTCACGAAGGACTGGCCCGAGCGCCTGTACAACGTGGGGCGATTGGATGCCGAGACCAGCGGGCTGCTCGTCCTCACCAACGACGGCGAGCTCGCGCACGTGCTGGCGCACCCGTCGTTCGGTGTCACCAAGGTGTACATCGCCAAGGTGGACGGCACGGTCACTCCGCAGACCATCCAGCGGCTGCTGCGCGGGGTGGAGCTGGAGGACGGGCCGATCGCCGCGGACAAGGCGCGTCTGCTCTCGGCGTCCGATGAGGGCGGCGGCTCGCTCGTGGAGCTGACGCTGCACTCGGGGCGCAACCGGATCGTGCGCCGCATGATGGCCGAGGTGGGGCATCCTGTCGTCGAACTCGTCCGCCGGCAGTTCGGGCCTCTCCACCTGGGAACGCTGCCAGCCGGGCGCGCCCGCGAGTTGACTAAAGTGGAGCAGGGCGCTCTGCTGACTCTCGCGCGCCGCGACACCGGCAACAGCGATACCGTCGAAAGGAAGGCGCCCGATGAGTGAGCCCGTCCTGGCGTCGCGCGTGCACGGCACGGTGCGCATTGTCGGCACCGGTCTGCTCGGCGCCAGCATCGGGCACGCGCTGCGGGCGAACGGGGTGGACGTCGCGCTCGACGACACGTCGCCGTCGCAGCTGCGACTCGCGGTCGACTACGGCGCAGGACGCCGTGCGACCGACGACGACGATCCGACGCTCGTCGTCGTCGCGGTGCCGCCGGACGTGACCGCCGACGTGATCGAGCGCGAGCTGGCGCGGTACCCCCGAGCCGTCGTCACCGACGTCGCCAGCGTCAAGCTGGAGCCTCTGCGCACGCTGCGCGAACGGGGCGTCGACCTCACGCACTACATCGGCTCGCACCCGCTGGCCGGGCGCGAGCGCGGGGGAGCGATCTCGGCTCGCGCCGACATCTTCATCGGGCGCCCCTGGGTGGTGTGCCGGGACGGTGAGACGCCATCGGCAGACCTCGCGCTGGTCGAGGGCCTGGCGCTCGACCTCGGCGCGACGCCGCTGGAGATGACGCCCGAGGACCACGACCGCAGCGTCGCCCTCGTCTCGCACGTGCCGCAGCTGGTCGCGAGCCTGCTCGCCGGCCGCTTCGTCGACGCCCCCGACGGCTCGCTGCGTCTGGCCGGGCAGGGTGTGCGCGACACGACGCGGATCGCGGCATCCGCTCCCGAGCTCTGGGTGCAGATCCTCGGTGCCAACGCGGCACCGGTCGTCGACGTGCTCGACGACCTCGCCGCCGACCTCGCGTCGGTGGCGGACGCCCTGCGTGACCCCGACGCGCCCGGCGCCCGGCGCGCCGTCGCCGACACGATCCGCCGCGGCAACGACGGCGTCGAGCGCCTTCCTGGCAAGCACGGCCAGAACCGCCGCTTCGAGCAGGTGGTCGTCATGGTCGACGACACCGCCGGCCAGCTCGGCCGACTGTTCGGCGAGCTCGGCGACCTCGACGTGAACGTGGAAGACCTGCGCCTGGAGCATTCGCCCGGCGCCCAGTTCGGCCTCGCCGAGATCAGCGTCGTCCCGAGCGCGGTGCGCCGCGCCGTCGACGGGCTCGAAGCGCGCGGCTGGAAGATTGCGAGCACCACCAATGACTGATTCCTCCTCGACGACCGAAGACGTGGTCGTCGTCGCGATCGACGGCCCCGCCGGCAGCGGCAAGTCCAGCGTCTCGAAGCAGGCCGCGCGTCGCCTCGGCTACGGCTACCTCGACACCGGCGCCGCGTACCGTGCGCTGGCGTGGCACGCGCTGGAGCACGGCATCGACACGTCGGACGCGGCATCCGTCCTCGACGTCGCGGGCGACTTCGACTACGCCATCTCGCTCGACCCCGACGAGTACTGGGTGCGCGTCGGACAGACCGACGTCACCGAGGCGATCCGCGAGCCGCGGGTGTCGGACGCCGTGAGCGGCGTCGCACGTGTCCCGGCCATCCGCGAGTCGGTGAACGCTCTGTTCCGCGCGCTCGTGGCGCAGTCGGGTCGACCCGGCGTCGTCGTCGAGGGCCGCGACATCACGACGGTCGTCGCACCGGACGCTCCCGTGCGCATCCTGCTGACCGCCGCGCCGGAGGTGCGGGCCGCGCGTCGCAGCGCCGAGCTGACGACGCAGGATGCCGCAGCCGTCGCCGCGGCGCTGCACCAGCGCGACGCCTCCGACTCGGCCGTCGTCGACTTCCTCACCGCCGGGCCCGGCGTCGAGGTCGTCGACTCGACCCACCTTGATTTCGACCAGACCGTGGACGCCGTGCTCGGCGTGATCCGGGCCGCGCTGGCGGCTCCCGCGGCGGACACCGCACAGACGGGAGCCTGAGATGGCCGCTGACAACCGTTCCGACTTCGACGAGTTCGAGGCAGGCGACGACCACCTCGCCGAGAACATCGCCGCCCTCGACGACGAGCTCGTCGAGCAGCGTGCGAGCGCGCTGCGCCAGGGCCTCGAGGACTACGAGCTCGACGAGGAGGACGCCGAGCTGCTCGCCGGCGTCATCCGCGGCGAGGACGGCATCGAGTTCCTCCCCGCGCTGCCCGTCGTGGCGATCGTGGGCCGCCCGAACGTCGGCAAGTCCGCGCTCGTGAACCGCATCCTCGGCCGCCGCGAGGCCGTCGTCGAGGACACTCCGGGCGTGACGCGCGACCGCGTCACGTACAAGGCGGAGTGGATGGACCGCCGGTTCACGCTCGTCGACACCGGCGGCTGGGAGCCCGACGCGAAGGGCATCGACCGCTCCGTCGCGCTGCAGGCCGAGGTCGCCATCGACCTCTCGGACGTCGTGCTGTTCGTGGTCGACGCCATGGTCGGCGCCACGTCGACCGACGAGCACGTCGTGCGCCTGCTGCGCAAGACCGGCAAGCCCGTCTTCCTCGTCGCGAACAAGATCGACGACGCCCGTCAGGAGCCCGAGGCCGCCGCGCTGTGGAACCTCGGTCTCGGAGAGCCGCACCCGGTCTCGGCGATCCACGGTCGGGGTGTCGCCGACCTGCTCGACGAGATCATGAAGGTGCTGCCCGACGTGTCGGCCGTCGCCAAGCACGAGATCGGCGGACCCCGCCGCGTCGCGATCCTCGGCCGCCCGAATGTCGGCAAGTCGTCGCTGCTCAACAAGGCGGCAGGCGAAGAGCGCGTGGTCGTCAACGAGCTCGCGGGCACGACGCGAGACCCGGTCGACGAGATCGTCGAGGTCGGCGGCAAGCTGTGGCGCTTCGTCGACACCGCCGGCATCCGCCGTCGCGTGCACCTGCAGCAGGGCGCGGACTTCTACGCGTCGCTGCGCACATCGGCCGCGCTGGAGAAGGCGGAGGTCGCCGTCGTCGTGCTCGACGTCACGCAGCCGCTCAGCGAGCAGGACGTCCGCATCATCGACCTCGTGCTCGAGTCGGGCCGTGCGCTCGTGCTGGCGTTCAACAAGTGGGACCGCCTCAACGACGACGACATGGACGGTCAGGACCGCCGGCGCTACCTCGAGCGAGAGATCGAGCAGGATCTTGCGCATGTGGCCTGGGCTCCGCGCGTCAACATCTCGGCGCGCACCGGCCGCCACCTCGACAAGCTGGTGCCCGCGCTGGAGACCGCCCTCGAGTCCTGGGATCAGCGCATCCCGACCGGCAAGTTCAACGCGTTCCTCACCGAGCTCGTCGCCGAGCACCCGCACCCGCTGCGCGGCGGCAAGCAGCCGCGCATCCTGTTCGGCACCCAGGCGTCGACGCGTCCGCCGACGTTCGTGCTGTTCACGACCGGGTTCCTCGACCCGGGCTACCGCCGGTTCATCCAGCGGCGCCTTCGCGAGCTGTACGGCTTCGAGGGCACGCCGATCGTGGTCAACATGCGCGTGCGCGAGCGCCGCCAGCGCTGACGCTCCGGCTCACCTCCCGCGGGCGGGCCGCACCATCGCGGTCGCGTCGGGCTCGGTGAAGCCGAACCG
>PJUC01000477.1_pt1 | contig 16026 bp, 15 predicted proteins | sample 1512161 | NCBI WGS metagenome assembly PJUC01 (sample SAMN08177676, study PRJNA422409) | Soil metagenome, whole genome shotgun sequencing project. | isolation source: Soil enriched on filter paper | place: USA: Madison | collected 2015-01-15
ATCCGGCGTCTCGAAGAGGAGCTGGCGGCACTCGACTCCGAGGACGACGACCCGAAGTGGAACCCGCCGGCCCGGCCGCCGGCATCCGAGGACCCCGCCGCCGGGACGCCGACTCCGGGCGCCGCGTCGACGGGCGGCACGCCGCCGGCCACCCCGCCTGCCCGCCCCGCCGACGGCGACGATGACGCCCGGGGCCAGCGCGGAGCCATCGGCTGACGTGAGCGAGTCCGACAGCGCCGCGGGCGCGATCGACGCCGCGCCCGCCACGGACGCCGCCGCGGCCCTGCTCTTCCGGCTCGTAGAGCTGGGTGTGCGACACGTCGTCGTGAGCCCGGGCTCGCGTTCGCAGGCCCTCGCCCTCACGGCGGCCGAGCTCGAACGCCGCGGCATCATCGCCCTGCACGTGCGCCTCGACGAACGCGTCGCCGGCTTCACCGCGCTCGGCATCGGACGCGAGACGGGGATGCCGGCGGCCGTGGTCTGCACGTCGGGAACCGCCGTCGCCAACCTGCTGCCGGCCGCACTCGAGGCGCATCACGCCGGTGTGCCGCTGCTGCTCCTGACCGCCGACCGTCCGCCCGAGCTGCGCGGCGTGGGCGCCAACCAGACCACGCGCCAGCCCGGCATGTTCGCGCCGACGGTGCGGTTCGAGGCCGACCTGCCCGTCCCCGACGCGGTCGATCCCGACGGCACCCACGAGCAGAGCGTCATGCTGCGGTCGGTCGCAGAGGCGGCCTTCGCCGCCGCGCTCGGCGCGGGCACGTGGTCGCCGGGCCCGGTGCACCTCAACCTGCCGTACCGCGAGCCGCTCGCGGGCGCCCTGCCGTCGTGGTTCGGCGTGCCGGCGGCCGAGCTGTCTGCGGCTCCCGCGCTCGACCCCGATGGACCGCCGGCCGACGCCGAACCCGAGGACGAGCCGTCCGGCGCCCTGTACCAGGGCGGCGGAGGCATCGGCGAGTCCGACGTCCCGACCGAGCCCGAGGACGCGCCGTTCGTGCTGGAGCGCGGTCCGCGCACCATCGTGCTGGCCGGAGCGGATGCCGGTCCCGACGCCGAGGCCCTCGCGCACGCCGGTGGATGGCCGCTCGTGGCCGAGATCGTCAGCGGCGCCCGCTTCGGACGCCAGGTCGTGCACGGGTACCGCGCGCTGCTGCGCGACACCGACCTCGGCGGCCGCGTCGAGCGGGTCGTCGTCCTGGGGCATCCGACACTCAGCCGGGAGGCCGCGCGTCTGCTGTCGGATCCCGACGTCGAGGTCGTCGCGGTCCGAGGGCCGGGCGAGCCGCTCAATCTGAACGCTGCGACGACCGCCGTCGACCGCATCTCCGTCGCGACCGGCGACCCCGACCGCGCCTGGCTCGGAGAATGGATGCTGGCATCCCGTGCCGCGGCCGTCGACCTCACGCCGCCGGCGCCCGACGCCGACGGCCTGTCGTCGGCCGAACCCGCCGAGCGGCTCGGCGCGATCGCCGCCGAGCTGCAGGTGATCCGCGCACCGCTCGACCGCGTCGCGCTGGTCGACGCGGTGTGGCGTGCGACGTGGCCGCACGACCGCCTCGTGTTCGGGTCGTCGCGCCTCGTGCGCGTGGCCGACGAGGTGCTGCCGGGCAAGAAGGTGCCGGTGCACTCCAACCGCGGCCTGGCCGGCATCGACGGCACGATCGCGACGGCCACCGGCATCGCCCTGGCGAGCCAGTCCGCCGCAGGTGCCGGCGTGACGCGCGTGCTGCTCGGCGACCTCGCGGTGCTCCACGACGTCGGTGCGCTGCTGCTGCCGCCGCACGAGGACGAGCCCCGCATCCAGCTCATCGTCGGCAACGACGGCGGCGGCACGATCTTCGACGGACTCGAGGTGGCCCGGGTCGCCGGTGCTGACGCCATGGACCGGGTGCTGTACACGCCGCATGCGGTGAGACTCGAGCAGCTCGCCCTCGCCTACGGCTGGGAGTACCGGCGCATCACGACGCGGTCGGCTCTCGACCAGGCGCTCACCTCGCCCGTGGGCGGGCGGCAGCTCATCGAGGTTCCGCTGGAGCGCTGAGCCCGGCATCCGGATCCCGACGACGTCGCTGCCGCTGCCGCACCCGGATCTGGTCCATGATGGGCGCATGATCGCCACGAGTCAGAAGCACTGGAGCGGCGATGTCGCCGATCTCCTGCGGGTCGGGGAAGGCTTCGTCCTCGCCGACGTCGACCCCCGTTCCACGCCCGGGTACGAACGCGACAAGCACGCCGCCGCCGAGGACCTGAAGTCTGGCGCGGAGCAGCTCGACGAGTACCAGGAGCGCCTGTTCGCGCAGAGCCGTGTGGACGCGACGGACGCCTCGGTGCTGCTCGTGCTGCAGGCGATGGACTCTGCCGGGAAGGGCGGCATCATCCGGCACGTCGTCGGGTCGACCGACCCGCAGGGCATCGCGCTGGCCGCCTTCAAGAAGCCCACGCCGGAGGAGCTCGAGCACGACTTCCTGTGGCGGGTCGAGAAGCGGCTGCCCGAACCGGGGCTGATCGGCGTGTTCGACCGCTCGCACTACGAGGACGTGCTGATCGGGCGCGTCCGCTCGCTCGCCCCGGCCGAAGAGATCGAGCGCCGCTACGGGGCGATCAACGAGTTCGAGAAGCGGGTGGCCGACGCGGGCACGCGCATCGTCAAAGTGATGCTCCACATCTCGCCGGACGAGCAGAAGGAGCGGCTCATGGAGCGGCTCGACCGCCCCGACAAGCACTGGAAGTACAACCCGGGCGACGTCGACGAGCGCCAGCTCTGGCCGTCGTACATGTCGGCGTATCAGACGGTGTTCGAGCGGACGTCGACCGAGGTGGCGCCCTGGTACGTCGTGCCTGCCGACCGCAAGTGGTACGCACGGCTGGCCGTGCAGCACCTGCTGCTCGAGGCGCTGGAGTCCGTCGACCCGCATTGGCCCGCGGCGACGTTCGACGTCGAGGCCGAGAAGGCGCGCCTCGCAGCCAGCTGAGGCGGCGGCAGCGTCACACGCTTCGCAGCATCGCACGGAGCTCGCAGGTTCCCCGAGGGGTCTGCGAGCTCCGTGCGTTTCTGCGATGTCGGCGACACAGCGGGGGACGAGACAACTTCGTCAGGCAAAGTAGTTGATGCTCGCAAGTACTTGACGTGATACAGTACTTGACATGACACAAGACGACGCGTTCGCGGCCGACCTGCTGCGCGGTCACACCGACACGATCGTGCTCGGGGTGCTCCGCCGCGGCGACGCGTACGGCTTCGAGATCTACAAGGCGATCCGCGACGCCACCGGGGGTCAGTACGAGATCAAAGAGGCGACCCTCTACGCCACGTACCGCCGCCTCGAGAAGGACGGGCTGGCCGAGTCCTACTGGGGCGACGAGTCCCAGGGCGGCCGTCGCAAGTACTACCGCATCACCGACGCGGGCCGGGCGGTGTACCGCGGCAACGTCGCGGCGTGGACCGCGACCCGGCGCATCATCGACGAACTGCTCGACGTGAAGGAGAGCCAGCAATGAACACCGACATCCACCGTCTGCTCGACGAGGCCTTCCAGGGCGTCGAGATGACGCCGGACGCGCAGGACCTGAAAGAAGAGGTGCGCGCCAACCTGATGGCCCGCGCCGAAGAGCTCGAAGAGGCCGGCGCGACGGCGTCCGATGCGGCACGGCAGGCCGTCGCCGAGCTCGGCGACGTGCGCGCACTGCTCGACGAGACGACGGATGCCTCACCCGGGCGCCGCACGGACGAGTACGCCGCGCTCCTGCAGCGTCACCACGTGCGCCCGAGGCCCGGCTTCGTCGTGCGGACCGTGGCGTACTCGATCGCCGCCATCGTGGGGATCACGCTGGCGATCCTCGGCGCGAGCGGAGTGCTGCCGTTGCCGATCGGCGCGCAGATCGGCCTGTTCGGCATGGCGTCGACCGCGCTCGCGCTCATCGTCGGCGACTCCCTCTCGCAAGAGACGACGACGAACCATCCGATGCCGCAGAACCGCGCGGCGGGGTACTTCCTCGCAACGCTGCTCGGCGCCTTCGGCCTCGGTTTCGTCGCGCTGGTCGCCTTCGGCTCGATGCCGATGTGGGGCATCGTCTTCGCCGCGCTGGGCGTGATCGCATCCATCATCCTGTTCTCCTTCCTCGGGGCGACGCAGACCAACCGCCACAAGGCGTGGACGCGTCAGCTCGCCGCTGCGACCCCGCCCAACCGGTTCGAGCGCGAGCCCGAGACCGCCGCACGATTCGGCGTCTACACCGCCGCCATCTGGCTCGTCACCTTCGCCGTCATCGCGGTGCTGGTGTTCACGGTCGGCTGGTGGTGGGCGCCGGTCGCCTTCGTGGGCGGGTTCGCGCTCATGATGCTGCTCCTCGCCCGCATGCTGTTCGCGCCCGAGAAGAGCCACCACAACTCCTGACCCGGGCGGGCCGCGTCCCCGGCCCGCTCGGCGGCACATCACCCATTCGAAGGAAGGGATGCTTCGCCATGCCTGAAAACAACGCCATCGTCGCCCGCGACCTCGTGAAGGTCTACCCCGGCCGGGGTCGCCGGCCCGCCGTGCGGGCGCTGGACGGCCTCGGATTCTCGGTCCCCGCCGGCCGGGTGTTCGGGCTGCTCGGCCCGAACGGCGCCGGCAAGTCCACCACCACCAAGATCCTCACGACGCTCTCGCGCCCCACGAGCGGCACCGCGACCGTCGCCGGGCACGACGTCGCCGCCGACCCCGGCGCCGTGCGCGCCGCGATCGGCTATGTGTCGCAGGGCGCGAGCACGGATCCGCTGCTCACCGCCCGCGAGAACCTCGAGATCGCCGCCCGCCTGCGCGGCGTGAGCGCGGCGGATGCCCGCGGCCGGGCCGCGCGCCTGCTCGACGAGTTCGGACTGACCGAGGCATCCACGCGGCCCGTCGGATCGTTCTCGGGCGGCATGCGCCGACGGCTCGACGTCGCTGCCGCGCTCGTGCATCGCCCGCAGGTGCTGTTCCTCGACGAGCCGACCACCGGGCTCGACCCCGAGGCCCGCGCCGTGATGTGGGCCGAGATCCGCCGGCTGTCGGGAGAGGAGGCGCTCACCGTCGTGCTGACCACGCACTACATGGAAGAGGCAGACCGTCTCGCCGACGAGCTGCTGCTCGTCAACAACGGTCGCGCCGTCGTGCAGGGCACGCCCGACGAACTCAAGGCCGCGCTGCACGGAGACTCGGTGCGCGTCTCGCTGATCGAGCCCGACGCCGCAGCCGTGCGCGACGCGATCGGCCGCGTTCCCGGCCTGCGCGACGTGGTCGTCGAGGCGTCCGGCGTCGACGGCGTCCTCGTCGCCCGCACCGACGACGCGTCCGCGGCCGTCGGCGCCGTCATCGGGGCGCTGGATGCCGCCGGCATCCGATTCGGCCAGGTCGCGGCATCCCACCCCTCCCTCGACGACGTGTACCTGCACTTCGTCGGTCACACCTTCGGTGACACCGTCACCGCTCCGGAAGGAGTCGCAGCATGACCACGATCGCCCTCGCCCCCGGCATCGCCGCGCCCTCGCGCGCCGGCTGGTTCACCCAGACCGGACAGGTGCTGCGCCGCTGGCTCATCGCCACCCTGCGTCAGGTCTGGGGACCGGTGATGTCGCTGATCCAGCCGGTGATCTGGATCGTGCTGTTCGGGGAGGTGTTCCACTCGCTCGGGGCGCTGCCGCAGTTCGACGGTGCCGGGTACATCGACTACCTCGTGCCCGGCATCCTCATGATGACGGTGCTCTATTCGGGCGCGTGGGCCGGCACCGGCTACATCGACGACATCAACTCCGGCGTCATGGACCAGTACCTCACCTCGCCGGTGTCGCGCTCGGCCATCATCACGGGTCAGCTCGTGCAGCAACTGATCATCAACCTCGCGCAGTCGCTCGTGGTCCTCGGTATCGGCTGGCTCGCAGGCGCCCGCTACCCGGCAGGCATCGGCGGCATGCTCGTGGCGCTCGGCGTCGCGACGCTGCTGGCGACGATCTTCTGCTGCGCGTCGACCGCCGTTGCGCTCACCGCGCGCAGCCAGATCGCGCTCATCAGCCTGTCGCAGCTGATCGTGCTGCCGGCGACGTTCCTGTCGACCACGATGATGCCCGCCGACCTCATGCCGCAGTGGGTGCAGGACGTCGCCCGCTGGAACCCGATGACCTGGGCCGTCGAGCTCGGCCGCGGGGGCCTCGACGGCACCTACCCCGACAACGGGTGGTGGCAGGTCGCGGGACTCACGGTGCTCGCCGCGCTCGCCTTCGTGTGGGCGATGCGGTCGATCAGCGCCTACCAGCGGTCGGTGTGAGCACGCGCATCTAGGGTGGACCGGTGAGCTTTGACCCGGTCCGCGAGGTCGCCGACGCCTACGTCCGCGAACTCGCCCGCCACGAGCCCGACGCCGCCCTGGCGTTCGGGCTCGTCGCGCGTCCGCTGCCCGACCTGTCGCCCGAGTGGCTCGTCGCCAAGTACGAGCTGCAGGGCGCCACCCTGGCGGCGTTGGATGCCGCCGGCCCGGGCGACGAGACGCTCCGCGCCGCGCTCGCCGAGCGCTTCGACCGCGAGCGGCTGCTGTTCGACACCGGGTTCACGCCCCGGCTCGTCGCGGGACTCGCGACCCCCGTGCACCTCGTGCGGTACGCGCTCGAAGGCCGGGTGATCACCGCGGATGCTGCGGGCGAGTCGGTGCTGGCGACGCTCGAGGCCGCCCCGGCCGCCGTGCGCGAGTACATCTCGTCGCTGCGCTGGGCCTGTGACCACGGCGACCGCTTCACGGGCGGCGGTGTCGCGCCGGTGCGCCAGCTCGACACCCTGGCGGCCCAGGTCGCGATATGGGCCGAGTCGGACTGGTTCGGCTCGGTGCCCGTCGTCGACGACGTGGATGCCGCCACCCGCGCCCGCGCGCGGGCCGCGGCCGACGAGACCGGCGTCGCGCTCGCCGAACTGGTCGCGGTGCTGCGTGACGAACTGCGGCCGGTCGCGCCGACGGTCGACGGCGTGGGCGAGGCCGTGTACGCCGACCTCGCGGCGGGCATGCTCGGCGCCCGCATCGACGTCGACGACACGTACGTCTATGGATGGTCGGAGCTCGAGCGGCTGGTCGGCGAGGCCCGCGACCTCGCCCGTGTGCTCGGCGGCGCGGGCGACGACCCGGTGCGGGCGGCGGCATCCCTCCTCGATGCGGATCCGCGGTACCGGCTGGACGGCGTCGCGGCGATCCAGGCATGGCTCACGCAGCGGGTCGGCGAGACCATCGACGCCGTCGCGCCGGCGTTCGACCTGCCGGCATCGGTGCGCGATGTCGAGTGCCTGGTCTCGGAGGCGGCGACGGGCGTGGTGTACTACACGCCCGGAGCGCCCGACGGCTCGACGCCCGGGCGCGTGGTGTGGACCATCCCTAGCGGGGTGCCCGTGGCGGCGACGTGGCAGGAGGTCACGAGCGTGCACCACGAGGGTGTGCCCGGGCACCACCTGCAGTTCGTGCTCACCGCGTCGTACCCCGATCTGCACGCGTGGCAGCGGCACCTGTGCCATATCCACGGGTACGCCGAAGGCTGGGCGCACTACGCCGAGCAGCTGGCCGACGAGCTGGGCCTGGTCCGCGACCCCGCGGAGCGCCTGGGCCTGGTGCTCGGACAGATCTGGCGGTCGGTGCGGATCGTCGCCGACATCGGGCTGCACACCGGGCGCCCGATCCCGCCGAACGCGCTCGTTCCCGAGGGGGAGTGGACCCCCGAGCTCGCCCGCGACCTGCTCGTCGACCTGGCCCTCGTCGAGCCCGCGCTCGCCGGCTTCGAGGTCGACCGCTACCTCGGCTGGCCCGGCCAGGCGCTCGCGTTCAAGGTCGGCGCCCGCCTGTGGAACGACGCCCGTGCGGCGCACCAGGAGCGCCTCGGCGACGCGTTCTCGCTGCGGGACTTCCACCGCGACGCCCTCGCCCTCGGCCCGATGGGCCTCGACCCGCTGCGCGCGCTGCTCGCCCGCTGACGGGACGGATGCCGGGCGCCCGGCATCCGCTCGACGCCCTCTGCGGATCCGAATATCGGACCATCGCGACCTTTTCGGAGCGGAACGCACCTGGGACTCCGGAAACGCGAGGAATCTCCGGTATTCGGATCGCCGTGCGCGCAGCAGGCGGCGGGCGGCTCAGGCGAGGGCGTCGACGATCGGCCGGAACTTCACCCGCGTCTCGAGCAGTTCGGACTCGGGGTCGCTCGCCGCGACGATGCCGGCCCCGGCGTGCGCGACGACGGGGATCGTGGCGGAGTACTGCGCGTGCCCGCGGACGGGCGCCGCGCCGATCTGCGCGCAGCGCAGCGCGATGGCCCACTCGCCGTTGCCGTCGCCGTCGACCCAGCCGACCGGGCCGGCGTAGCGCCCGCGATCGAAGGGCTCGAGCCGGCGGATCGTGTCGAGGGCCGCGGCGGTCGGGGTGCCCGCGACCGCGGCCGTCGGATGCAGCGCCGCGACGAGGTCCAGCGACGACGCGTGGTCGGCGAGGTCGCCGGCCACATCGGTCGCGAGGTGCCAGAGATTCGGCAGCTTGAGGGTGAACGGCTCGGGGTCGGCGCGCAGGTGGCGCGTGTGGGGGCCGAGGGCGTCGAGCACGCTCTGCACGGCGAAGCGGTGCTCTCCGAGGTCCTTGTCGCTGTGCGCGAGGGATGCGGATGCCGCGGCGTCGTCGTGCGCGTCGGTCCCTCGGGGAATCGTGCCGGCGAGCACGCGCGCGGTCACCACGCCGCGCGAGGCGGTGACGAGGGTCTCGGGGCTCGCGCCGATCATGCCGTCGACGGCGAACGTCCACGTGTCGGGGTAGTCGTGCGAGAGGGCGCGCACCAGGCGCCGCAGGTCGGCACCGGCGGGGATCGTGCCCACCAGGTCGCGGGCGAGCACGACCTTGTCGAGGTCTCCGGCGCGGATCGCGTCCACCGCGGCGCGGACGGCGGCCTGGTACGACGCGGGGTCCATCGTGCCCGGTCCGAGCGTGGCCGACCAGTGCGGGCCGTACGGTGTGGGCTCTACCGACGGCTGCGCGAGATCGAACGAGGAGCGGATCCGGGTGATCCACGAGCGCCCGCGGTGGCGGCCGACGACGGCCTGCGGCACGATCAGCCGGCTCGTGGCCGAGGAGCGCTCGTCGAAGACGAGCGTCCCGAACGCGACCAGCCCTGTGCCGGGAAGACCGACCGGGTCATCGACCTCGGCGGTCGCGGCCAAGTGGCGCCACGCGTCCGCGGGGGACGGCATCGCTCCGTCGTCGACGCCGGCGTGCCCCTGCGGTCCGCGCTCATACCCGCCCACGGTGCCGATGCCGACGATGCCGTCGCCCCGGCGCAGCCACGCCAGCGGCTCGTCGGCGGAGGCGTAGACGAGCAGGTCGTCGACGTGCTCGATCTCGCGGGTCTCGACCACCAGCTGCGGCGGGCGGCGCGAAGATGTCACCCCTCCAGCCTAGACTCGCGAGGTGACCGACGCCGCCGCCGCGCAGCCCCGCCCGACCCGCCTCGACCGCCCCGCGGTCGGGACCGCGCTGCAGTTCCGCTGGCGCAAGTGGGACGGCGGCGCGCACTGGGTCAACGACGAGGTCTACCTCGGCAGCGACCGGTGGGGCGACTGGCTCGGCCAGCCCGCGGGGTGGCGCAATGCGCGGCCGGGACGCGAGTTCGCCACCGAGCACGACAGCGTCACGCTCCTGCCCCCGAGCGGCGACTTCGCCTACACCCACAACGCGGCTCCGCACCCCACTCGCGTCTACATCGACATCGCCTGGGACGTGCGATGGGATGCCGGCGTCCCGACCGGCATCGACATGGATCTCGACGTGGTCCGGCGTGAGCCCGTCGAGCCGTACGTCGACCACGCGGGGGTGCTGCGCAGCCCCGGCGATGTCTACACCGAGGACCGTGACGAGTGGGACGAGCACCGGGTGGCCTACGGCTACCCCCTCGAGCTGGTCGAGAAGCTCGAAGACGTCGCCGTGGACCTCGAGCGGCGTGTCCGCGCAGCCGAGCCGCCGTTCGACGACGCGACCGCCGCGCGCTGGCTGGCGGCGCTCGCGGCGCTGTCGCCCGTCGAGGCACCGGCGCGGGTCACGTTCCCCGCCGACGATGCGGTCCCGGACTGAGCGGCGGCCCGCCGTGGCACGTTCTGCTCGCAGTCGACGCAACCGCTCGGCGCTGACCGCGGATGCGGCATCCCGCGGTCGGCCCGAGACAGCGTGTCGACGAAGGCTCGCGTGATGGGCAGGCCGGTGCGCTCCTCGATGAACAGCCACTGACCCGACGGGTTCACCTCGAAGAACACGTGCTCGCCGTCCGGGCGCACCCGGAAGTCGATCGCGCCGTACACCAGCCCCAGTCGGCGCATCATGCGAATGACCGACCGCTCCACGTCGGCCGGCAGCAGGTACGGCTCCATCGGCACGGTCTGCAGTTCCATCCGGTAGTCCGTCACGTAGCGCGTGGCGCCGGAATGGATGCGGGCGGCGAAGACGGCATCGCCGACCACGGTGACGCGCAGATCGAACTCGCCCTCGACGTACTCCTGGAAGATGAGCGGCGTGATCCGCACGAGATCGAGCCGGTCCATCTCGTCGGCGCGCAGCACGCGTGTCTCGCGCCACGCTCCCTCCTGAGCCATGAAGGACTTGTACACGACGCGGCCCGAGCGGTGCGCGTCGACGAAGGCGCGGGCGTGGACGGGGTCGTTGGTCACGAGCGTGTGCGGTGTGACCAGCCCCGACTTTCGCGCTTCGCGCTGCTGGTACGCCTTGTGGGTGGCGCGGGTGTCCCGCACCGGATCGTTGATCCACGAGACCTTCAGCAGCGCACGCAGGCCCTCCAGCCCCTCCGACGCCTCGACGAGCGCGAAGCTCTGGGCGGCGGGGTCGGTCACGGCGGGGTCGAGCTGCATGGCCTGAGTGCGGCGCCACCACGCGGCGCGGCAAGCGGTCAGGTCGTAAGACCTGCCGTCGATGGTCAGGGTGAGATCGGGATCGTCCCGATCCGAGTACTCGATCGCCAGAGCGGTCGAGACGGGGTAGGCGCCCGCGTCGAGCACCGCGACCTGGTGGCCGCGATGCTCGAGCTCGGATCGCACCGGCGCGAGGTGATCGTCGCCCTCGTGCGACTCGATGAGGATCATCGCTCAGGCGCCCTGCCCGTCGCCGAGCAGCGACATCAGTGCCGCGGCCGCCGCGGTCAGAGCTTCGGCGGCCGTCGTGGCCGCCTGCGCCGCCGCCACCAGCTGCGACATCACGTCGTCGCCGGAGTAGTCGCCCGCGTCGAGCCCGTACGCCGCTTCGTAGGCGGTGGCCGCGTCGGCGTGGTGCGGGGTGGCGAGGATGAACGGCAGCAGCTCCGACACGTCGAACCCGCCGATGACCGGACCCGGTCCGGGAAGGCGCGGGATCCTCGGACCCACCACGATGTTGTCGTCGCGGATCTTCTTGATCGGGCCGACGATGTTGTCGTCGCGCAGCTTCTTGACCGGCGAGTTGTCGTCCTGCAGCTTCTTGACGTTGACGTTGTCGTCGCGCAGCTTCTTGACATTGATGTTGTCGTCGCGCAGCTTCTTGACCGGCGAGTTGTCGTCGACGACCTTCTTGAAGCCGCCCTGGTTGTCGTCACGCAGCTTCTTCACCACTACGGGCCCGATGGCCCCCGGGTACATCTGGCGCACCGCGGCGATGTCGCCGGCGGACAGACCGTTGCGTTGGCCGATGCTCACGCCCGGCTGGACAGGCACGATGGTGGGCTGTCCGTTCGTGGAGAAGGCCGTCGCGGGGTAGTGCATGATCGACCCGTAGTCGTAGGGCCCGACGTCGTCGCCGTCCGCGATGTGCTGATCGAAGTTGTGCGTCATCGACGGATCGATGTTCGCCCAGTTGATCGTGACGAAGCTGTCGCGGTCCTCGCGGCTCTGCTCATGCCAGAGCCCGACGGTGTGGCCGATCTCGTGGATGGCGTTGCCGGTCGTACAGCCCGGGCCGAGCGAGATGTCCTGACGCCCGCCGACCATTCCGACGCTCGAGAAGCACCCGTTGCCCTGGAAGAACCGCACATAGTTCGGAAACGTCCCCGCGTTGGCCGCGGTGCGGAGCACGAACTTGATGGGCGTATTGGCCGTCCAGTGCGCGATCGCATCGGTGACCCGGATCTGATTGGGCATGGCGGCGTCGATCTCGTACGGCACCGTCGCGTCCGGCCAGCGGGCCGACGTCGCCGAGACGATGACGGCGTAGGCGACGTCGGCATCACGGTCGGCGTCCGGCATCGCCGATGCGAGGCCCAGCACGATGTCGCCCTCGAAGACCGCGAGGTCGTCGATCTCCGAATACGTGAGCTGCTTGCCCGCGAACGTGGTGCCGTTGATCTGCGTCCGGCCCGTGGTCGCCCCGACGAGCTCTTCGGGGCGGTCCGGTGGGCGGCTGCTCTTCTTCGGTTGTGTAGCCATTTCGGTCATTCCCTTCTGGAAGACCGGCGCGCTCGTGCGCGTCGGCACTGTGGAAGAGAGGGGCGCCGGCGCGGCTGATACCGGGGCTCGCGGACGAGGATCCTCAGCGGTACTGTGACGCTCGGAGGTCCTGATGGCGAAGGTGCGCGCGCTGCTGCAGTTCCCGGCGACCGGTGTCGAGCATCGACTGGCGAGCGTGCGCGTGCGGGTCGAAGACATCGGCAGAGCGGATGCCGCGGCCGACGTGCTCGGCAGCGCGGAGCTGACCGGCGTCGTCGTCCCCGCGGACGGCGGCGACATCCCGGTCGACGTCGAGTACACGCCGGAGGGTTCGTCAGGCACGCTCACGGTACGCGCGCACGGCAGCTCCACCGGCGCGGACGCGTTCGTCGCGGGCGACTTCCTCTCGACGAGGTCGATCCCGCCGGATGCCGACGTCGTCATCCCGTTGCAGGCGATCTGAACGCGCTGCCCGGCCGGCTCTTCGCGGGCGTCGCACGGGTGCCCCGGAATAGACTCGACCGGTGAGCACCCCGCCGAATGACGCGAACCGCGCCGACCTGCACAAGGACCCGTCGCGCGTGAGCGGCATGTTCGACCAGGTCGCCGCCGGCTACGACCGCACCAACACGGTGCTGAGCCTCGGCAACGACCGGTTCTGGCGGGCCGCCATGGTGCGAGCGGTGAACCCGCGCCGGGGCGAGCGCGTCCTCGACCTCGCCGCAGGCACGGCGATGTCCAGCGCCGCGCTCGCGGGCCGCGGCGCCGAGGTCGTCGCCGCCGACTTCTCGCCGGGCATGCTCGCCGAGGGCGAGAAGCGCTACGGCCCGACGGCGCCGGGAGGCGGCATCCCGAACCTCACCTTCGTCGAGGCGAACGCGACCGCCCTGCCCTTCGCCGACGACGAGTTCGACGCGGTCACGATCTCGTACGGGCTGCGCAACGTCGACGACCCCAAGAAGGCGCTGAGCGAGATGCTGCGGGTGACCAAGCCCGGCGGGCGCCTGGTGGTGTGCGAGTTCTCGCAGCCCCCGTCGAAGCTGTTCCACGGGCTCTACCGGTTCTACAACGACCGGGTGCTGCCGATCGCGGCGAGGGCCGTCAGCTCCAACGCCGACGCCTACGACTACCTCAACGAGTCGATCCGCGACTGGCCCGACCAGCGACGCCTCTCGGCCTGGATCCGCGAGGCGGGCTGGACCGAGGTCGCCTACCGCAACCTGTCGCTCGGGATCGTCGCCCTGCACCGCGCCGTGAAGCCCGCCGCAGCCTGACCGGTTGACAGCGCGCCGCCGCAGCGCCTATAGCAGGAGCAGGCGCAGTCACCGCGTGCGGTGGGTCCGCCGCGTCGGGTGGACGGAGGCTGCCGCATGGGCATGACGGTCTCGCAGGTCACGGCCGATGGACTCGTCGACCGGCTGCCGGAGGAGCTGCCCGCGCTGCTGCACCGCGACGGACTGGTCTGGGTGGACGTGCCCGAGTGGAGCGACGAGGTCGAGGCCGTCCTGACGGGCGCCTTCGCGCTGCACCCGCTGGCACTGCAGGACTGCGCGAGACGCAATCAGGTGCCGAAGGTGCATGTCTACGACGACCATGTCTTCATCGTCCTGCACGCCCCGCGGCTCGGTGTCGGCGGGCACGTCCACTATCTCGAGCTCGACCAGTTCGTCGGCCCCGACTTCCTCATCACCGTGCACGGTCCGCTCAACGAGGCGGTGCCGCAGAGCGATGCCATGGTCGAGGTCGGGGCGGTCCGCAACCGGATCGCGGCGGGGCGCTTCCGGCCCGCGACGGCGCAGCAGCTCTCGCATGCGGTCGTCTCGGCGCTCACCGGCCGGCTCAAGGAGCACACCGCCGAGCTGACGCGGGACGTGTGGCGGCTGGAGCAGGCCGTCACCGGCAATCAGTACAGCGATCCCGAGAAGTTCCTCGATGAGATGTTCCGCGCACGCCACGGGCTGCTGACGGTGAAGACGATGTGCACGCTGTCGGGCGAGGTGTACGGGCGCATGGCGAAGGTCCGGGTGTTCGGCGACGACGCGGAGCCGCTGCTGGACGACCTGGTCGACCAGTTCCACCGGCTGGGCGTCATGGCCGACGGGCAGAAGGACTATCTGCAGGGGACGATCGAGTTCTACCAGGCGCGCACCAACACCAAGATGACGATCGCGGCCGAACGACTCGCGGTGATCGCCGCCGTGACGCTGCCCGTGACCGCGCTGTCGTCGGTGTTCGGCATGAACGTCATCGTGAACGGGAGCACCCACTGGGACTGGCTGATCCTGCTGCTGGCCGTCATGGCGGGGATGTCGGCGGTCCTGCTGTGGTGGACGCGCAAGAAGGGCTGGTGGTGACCCGTCCGAGGGCGCCGCGAAGCGCCCGCCGACAGCCCGGGTAGGCTGGCAGGGTGACACCGACCGTGCCGGGCTCGCGCATCGCGGGCAAGCTGGGCTTGACCGACCGCGTCTTCGCGGGGACGCGTTCGCGCGGCCTGCGCAAGACGGTCGAGGCGGGGCTCAAGCGCGTCGACCTCGCCCTCGAGCGCGAGCTCCACGCGACCGACGCGCTGGCCGACGCCACCAGCCGCTACCTGTACGACGCCGGCGGCAAGCGCGTGCGCCCCATGCTGGCGCTGCTGACCGCCCAGCTCGGCGACGGCGCGACCGACGAGGTGATCCAGGCCGCCGCGGCTCTCGAGATCACCCACCTCGGATCGCTGTACCACGACGATGTGATGGATGCCGCCGACAAGCGGCGCGGGGTGCCCAGCGCCCACGCGGTGTGGGGCAACAACATCGCGATCCTCACCGGCGACCTGCTGTTCTCGCGTGCGAGTCAGATCATGGCCCATCAGGGCGACCGCGCCATCCGGCTGCAGGCCGACACGTTCGAGCGGCTCGTGCTCGGGCAGATGCACGAGACCGTCGGGCCGACGGATGCCGACGACCCGGTCGACTTCTACCTCCAGGTGCTCTCTGACAAGACCGGCTCGCTCATCGCCGCCGCCGCGCAGGCCGGCGTGATCTTCTCGAACGGCCCGGAGCAGTTCGAGCAGCCGATGGTGACGTTCGGCGAGAAGGCGGGCGTCGCCTTCCAGCTGCTCGACGACGTGATCGACCTCTCGGCCGATCCCGGTGAGACCGGCAAGGTTCCCGGCACCGATCTGCGGGCCGGCGTGCCCACGATGCCGTATCTCGTGCTCGCCCAGCGCACCGACGCCGATGCGACCGCCCTGCGCGCGCGCATCGACGAGGGGGTCGCGCAGATCGCCGATGGCGCCGACCCGGCGCTCCTCGACGAGCCGCTGGCGCAGCTGCGCGACCACGAGGCCACCCAGGCCACCCTCGACCTCGCCCATGCGTGGTCGCACGAGGCCATCGAGGCGCTCGCCCCGCTGCCGGACGGCTCGGTGCGCGAGGCGCTCACCCGGTTCGCGCAGGCCGTCGCCGACCGCTCCAGTTAGCCGCACCCGCGCTCCGCCCCCGCCGCATCCAACGGAGGGGGCGGTGAGCCCGGCCCCGAAGGGACACTCATGACCAAGCTCCGACTGGCGATCGTCGGCGCGGGCCCGGCAGGCATCTACGCCGCCGACATCCTG
>PJUC01000478.1_pt1 | contig 16018 bp, 12 predicted proteins | sample 1512161 | NCBI WGS metagenome assembly PJUC01 (sample SAMN08177676, study PRJNA422409) | Soil metagenome, whole genome shotgun sequencing project. | isolation source: Soil enriched on filter paper | place: USA: Madison | collected 2015-01-15
CATGTGCCGGTGGCGGGGCTCGCGCTCATCCTGGGCATCGACCGCTTCATGTCGGAAGCCCGCGCGCTCACCAACCTGATCGGCAACGGCGTGGCCACCATCGTGGTCGCCAAGTGGACCAACGAGCTGGACGAGAACCGGCTGCAGGCAGGGCTCAACAACGAGACCTGGGTCGAGGCGCAGGAGCCCGAGGCGCTGGACGCCGCGCGCAGCGGCAAGATGGCCGGATAGCCGGGGAGCAGCCCCCTGCAACACCAGCGGCCCGGCGGTAAAGCCGGTCCCACGGTGTTGCGTGAAGAGTCCTGCCAGCCTCGAAGGTTGGGCATCGTTCCTGCAAAATGGAGCGATGCCCCATAGCGTCTCCCTCATCAACACCATTGCCGCCGGCCTGGGGCTTGCGCTCGTTTTCGGTTTCCTGGCGGCCAAGCTGCGGCTGCCGGCGCTGGTCGGCTATCTGCTGGCCGGCGTGATCATCGGCCCGTTCACACCGGGCTTCGTGGCCGATGCGGGCATTGCCGCCCAGCTCGCCGAGATCGGCGTGATGCTGCTGATGTTCGGCGTGGGCCTGCATTTTTCCCTGGACGACCTGCTGGCGGTGCGCAAGATCGCGCTGCCCGGCGCGCTCGCGCAGATCGCGGTGGCCACGCTGCTCGGCGGCGGCCTGGCCATGTGGTGGGGCTGGAGCCCCGGCGCTGCGCTGGTGTTCGGCCTGGCGCTGTCGGTGGCCAGCACGGTGGTGCTGCTGCGCGCGCTCGAGAGCCTGGGCATCCTCGATTCGTTCACCGGGCGCATCGCCATCGGCTGGCTGGTGGTCGAAGACCTGGCAATGGTGCTGGTGCTGGTGCTGATGCCGCCGCTGGCCGGCACGCTGGGCGGCCATGCCGCACAGGAAGGGCCGGCCGACCCGTTGTGGCAGACCCTGGGTCTCACGCTGCTGCAGGTCGGCGGCTTCGTGGCGCTGATGCTGGTGGTGGGGCGGCGCGTGTTCCCGTGGATCCTCTGGCAGGTCACGCGCACCGGTTCGCGCGAGCTGTTCACGCTGTGCGTGGTGGCGGCCGCCGTGAGCATCGCCTTCGCGTCGGCGGCGCTGTTCGGCGTGTCGTTCGCGCTGGGCGCTTTCTTTGCGGGCATGGTCATGCGCGAGTCGCAGTTCGCGCACCGCGCAGCGGAAGAGTCGCTGCCGCTGCGCGACGCATTCGCGGTGCTGTTCTTCGTGTCGGTCGGCATGCTGTTCGATCCATCGGTGCTGATCGAGCGGCCGCTGCAGGTGCTGGCGGTGGTGCTGGTGATCGTGCTGGGCAAGTCGCTCGCGGCCTGCGCGCTGGTTCTGGTGTTCCGCTACCCGCTGGGCACGGCGCTCACGGTGAGCGCGAGCCTGGCGCAGATCGGGGAGTTCTCGTTCATCCTGGCGGGGCTGGGGGTGTCGCTCGGCCTGCTGCCGGTGGAAGGGCAGAGCCTGGTGCTGGCGGGCGCGCTCATCTCCATCGCCACCAACCCGCTGTGGTTCAGCCTGATCGGGCCGATGCAGAAATGGCTGCATGCGCACTCGTCGTTCGCGCGCGGGCTCGAGTCGCGCGACGACCCGCTGGCCGAACTGCCCATGACCACCGAGGCCAAGTACCTGTCGCGGCAGGTGGTGCTGGTGGGCTATGGCCGCGTCGGTCGCCGCATCGCGGCGGAACTCGACGCCAACGACATTCCCTACGTGGTCGCCGAGCAGAACCGCGAACTGGTCGAAAAGCTGCGCGAAGCCGGCACGCCGGCCGTGTGGGGCGATGCCGCCGATCCGGCGGTGCTGATCCAGGCACATGTGGCCCGCGCCCGCGTGCTGGTGGTTGCCACGCCCGATGCCATGAACGTGCGCCAGATGATCGAGACGGCGCGCACGCTCAACCCGACCATCCAGACCGTGATCCGCAGCCACAACGAACAGGAAGCCGCGCTGCTCACGCGCGAGGCGGCCGTGACCGTGTTCCTGGGAGAGCAGGAACTCGCGCAGGCCATGGCGCGCGACGTGGTCCAGCGGGCCGTGTCGATGGCGGCCCCGGCCTGACGAACTCAGAGATCTTCGATCACCAGCGTGCGGTAGCGCTGCGCGATGGAGTAGGGCACGGTGCGCACCAGCACCATGAGCTGCTCGGCCGCTTCGCTGTCCTCGGTCTTCACCAGCAGCGCCGTGTGGCCTTCGCGTGCCAGCTTCGTGTATGCGCGCACGGTCGCGCCTTCGGTGCCGGCGGAGGGCAGGGGGTCGTCGGCAGTCTCCACGGTGGGCGTGATTTGGGAGAGCACGGTTTGCGCGGGAAGCAGGTAGACGTCGTCGCCGCTGGTGCCTTGCTCGATCAGCCCGCGGCCGACGCGCTGGGCATCTTCCGCGTCCGGAAACATGACCATCGAGTAGCCGGTCGGATAGAAGGCTCCGCCGATGGTCGCTCGCATGCCGGGTTCGAGAGTGAAGTTCTTCATGCTGTCTCCTGCTTGTGCATGTGCAAAACATAAAAACATAGGCTGCATGGGGAATCCCCTCTGTAGGAGAAGCCCGGAAGCTGTCAACCGGCCTTGGCCTCCACCCATTCACCAATAAGCACTGCCCAATCCATTCCATGCACACACAGAGAAACATCGCGCTCACTGTCCATGAGCTGGAAAAAGGGGAGTTCTACTGGGTGCTGATGGAAGCGGTCGCCGGGGAGCCCGGAGACGCCTCCCACTTCTACGAGCCGCTGGAAGCGGCGCTCGAGCCCTACGCCAGCTACTCGAACGCGCTGGTGGCCGGCGTGGCGGTGATGCGGCGCCTGTTCGGACCCGACGGCAATAGCGGCTACTTATAATTTCGCGGTTATGGTTTGTTGATTCTCACGAATCAAACCAGTCAACACGGTTCGAAGGTGCCCCGCCCGCCATGCCATGGCGCCGGGGTTAAACGGGAAGCAGGTGCGCCGGGTCATAGCCGACCCGGTCATTCCTGCGCTGCCCCCGCAACGGTCAGCGGATCGGGAATCCTCAAGCCGGCGCCTCCTTGAAGAGGCCGGCGGCCACTGCGCTTCGGCGTGGGAAGGCGAGGGTTTCTGCTCCGATGCGCATTTCGCGCATCGGAGCGCTCCGCAAGCCCGGATACCGGCCTTGGAAACCGCCTTCGGACGCTGCGGGAGTGCGTGTCCGGGCCTGCCGCCTCCGCGCTCGCGCCTGGACCGTCATCGCCCCTCCGCTTCTCCCGCCTCGTCCTTTTTCGGACAGAGGAGCCTGCGGGGACGCGGGCCGGAGGAGAGATCACATGAGCCGACAGGCATCGCCATCGCGCGATCGCACGGGCGCGCCGCAACGCGTGCGGCTTTCGGGTATTTCACTGGGGCTGGGGCTCGCCCTCGGGCCTGCCGCGGCCCTCGCACAGGCCGACGGCAGCCAGAGCCTGGCGCCGGTGCAGGTCGAAGCCGACCGCCACACGCGGCTCGCCATCGACGAGGCCACGCAGACCGGCAGCCGCCTGGGCCTGACGCCGCTAGAAACGCCGGCCAGCATCGAGGTGCTGGACGGCGACACCATCCGCGCACGCGGCGACGTCTCGGTGATCGATGCCGCCACCCGCGCCACCGGCATCACCGGTTCGCCCGGCCCCGGCAACGGCGGCACCGCGATGGCGGCGCGCGGCTTCCTGGGCCACGGCTCGGTGATGCAGCTGTTCGACGGCACGCGGCTGTACGCGGGCGCGGGCACCGTCACCTTCCCGTTCGACACCTGGTCGGTCGACCGCATCGAGATACTGCGCGGCGCGGCCTCGGTGATGTACGGCGAAGGCGCCATCGGCGGCGCGATCAACGTGGTGCCCAGGAAGCCCACGCGCGGGCCGATCCAGAACCAGGCGCTGCTCACCACCGGCTCCGACGCCACCCGCCAGGTGGCCTTCGGCAGCGGCGGCGCGATTAATGACAGGCTCTCCTACCGCTTCGACATCAGCCACCGCCAGACCGACGGCTTCATGCAGCGCGGCCAGGCCGAGAGCCTGGCCGTGGGCGCGGCGGTGCGGCTCGACGTGTCGCCGCAACTGCAGTTCACGCTCTCGCACGACGAGGGCCGGCAGTCGCCGCAGCGCTACTACGGCGTGCCGCTGATCGACGGCCGCCTGAGCAGCCAGACGCTGCGCCAGAACTACAACCTCGACGATTCCGAGATCAAGTACCGCGACAAGTGGACCCGCCTCGACGCCCAGTGGACGCCGAACGATTCGGTCACCGTGCGCAACCAGCTCTACCGGCTGGAGAGCAAGCGCCACTGGCGCAACAGCGAGACCTACACCTACAGCGCCACCACGCGCCGCGTGACGCGCGGCGACTACCTGGAGATCGGCCACGACCAGGAGCAGATCGGCAACCGCACCGACGCCACCTTCAAACACGGCCTGTTCGGCCTGGCCAACCAGGTGCTGGTGGGCTTCGACGTGAACCGCATCGACTTCCAGCACACCAACGATTCGCCCTACGGCGGGCAATCGGTGGTGGACCCCTTCGTCTTCAACCCGGGCTGCTACGTTTCGCCCGTGGCCTACACGCCTCGCTACCGGACCAGGACCGACACCTACGCCTTCTTCACCGAAGACAAGCTGGCCTTCGACGACCAATGGTCGGTGGTGGGCAGCCTGCGCTGGGACCACGCGAAGATCGCCCGCGCCGACCTGCAGAACGCGGCCAACAACCTGGGCAAGACCTTCGAGTACGCCACCGGCCGCCTCGGCGTGGTGTATGCGCCCGATGCGTCGCAGTCTTTCTATGCGCAGGTGGCGCGCGCGGCAGATCCGCTGACCTCGCTCATCAGCACCTCGGCCACGCAGGTGCCGTTCGAGCTCAGCACCGGCCGGCAGGTCGAGGTCGGCTACAAGCGCCAGTTCGCCGACAACCGCGGCGCCTGGACCGTGGCGGCCTACCGCATCGAGAAGAACAAGCTGCTGTCGCGCGACGCGAGCGACCCGGGCAAGACGCAGCAGATCGGGCGGCAGTCGTCCGAGGGCATCGAGGCCACGCTGGACATGGCGCTCACGCCCACGCTGGACCTCGAGACCAACATCGCCAGATTGCGCGCGCGCTACGACGACTTCAACGAAGTGGTCGGCGGCAAGCTGATCTCGCGCGCGGGCAACACGCCCAGCGGCGTGCCCGAGCAGACGGCCAACCTGTGGCTCAACTGGCGCTTCCTGCCGCAGTGGGAGGCCGCGTTCGGCGTGCGCTACGTCGGCCCGCGCCAGGTCGACGCCGCCAACTCGCGCAAGATCGGCTCGTACACCGTGGCCGACGCTTCGCTCAGCTGGCAGGCGAACCGTTCGCTCAAGCTGGCGCTGCGCGCCTACAACCTGGCCGACCGACGCTATGCGGTGTCGTTCTCGAACGGCGGCAACCAGTGGCTGCTGGGCCGCCCGCGTTCGTTCGAACTCTCGGCGCTGGTCGATTTCTGAGCGACGCGCGCATGACTTCCGCATGGCGCCGCGCCTGGCCGCGCATCCGGCACGGCCTCTACTGGACCCACCGCTGGCTGGGCATCGGCGGCTGCCTGCTGTTCGTCATGTGGTTCGTCTCGGGCGTGGTGATGATGTACGTGGGGTATCCCAACCTGACGGACGCCGAGCGGCTGGCCGGGCTGGGGCCGCTGCGCTTTTCGCAGGCAACGGTGTCGCCCAAGGCCGCCCTCGACGCATTGCCGCCCGCTGCACGCGCACAGCCGCCAAGGCGCATGGTGCTGGAAATGCAGGGCGGCACCGATCCGCAGCCCGTGTGGCGCATCGTCGATGCGCACGGCGGCCGGCACACGGTCTCGGCGCGCGACGGCCGTGTGCCGGGCCCGGTCGATGCCGCGCAGGCCGAAGCCATTGCGCGCGCGTTTTCGGGCCGGCCCGGCGCGCGCTGGGCCGAGACGCTGGAGCGCGACCAGTGGACCGTGCCGCAGGGCCTGAACCCGCTGCGCCCGCTGCACCGCATCGAGCTTGGCGACGCGGCCGGTACCGAGCTTTACGTGTCTTCGCGCAACGGCGAAGTGGTGCGCGACACCAACCGCTCCGAGCGCTTCTGGAACTGGCTGGGCTCGGTGCCGCACTGGATCTACTTCACGCCGCTGCGCGCCGACCCGCCCCTGTGGCACGACGTGGTCGTATGGCTGTCGGCGGCGTGCATCGTCTCGGCGGTGACGGGCATCGTCATCGGCATCCTGCGCGTGCGGCTGCGCAGGCGTTTTCGCAGCGGATCGGTCACGCCGTACGCCGGATGGATGGCCTGGCACCACATCGCGGGGCTGATCGGCGGCTTCTTCGTGCTGACCTGGATCATCAGCGGCTGGCTCTCGATGAACCCCAACGGCTGGTTCCAGCGCGGGCCGGGCGACGCGGCGGCGATGGCCCGCTACAGCGGTGCTGGTACCTCACCGTTCCCCTGGCCGCCGGCATCGTTGCCGCACGGCGAGGGCGCCGCCGCGCCGCGCGAGGCCATGCTGCTGTGGTTCGACGGCCGGCCGCTGCTGCAGCTGCGCGATGCGCAGGCGCGCGCGTGGACGGTCGATGCCGCCAGCGGCGCGCCTGCTTCCATTGCCATGGACGACATCGTGCGCGCCGCTTCGGCGCTGCGTCCCGGCGCCCGCGTCACCGAGGCGGTGCTCCAGACACGCGAAGACTTCCACTGGTACGTCCACCACCGCGAGCGCATCGTGCCCGTGTGGCGCCTGCAGTTCGACGACGCCGCGCGCAGCCGCGTCTATATAGACCCGGCCAGCGGGCAGGTGGCGGGCAGCAACGACAGCAACTCGCGCCTGCGCCGCTGGCTCTTCAACGCGGCGCACAGCCTCGACTTTCCCTGGCTCGTCCAGTACCGGCCGGCCTGGGATGTCGTGATGTGGCTGCTGTCGGTGGTCGGTGCGGTAGCCTCGGCCAGCGGCGTGGTGGTCGGCTTGCGCCGGCTGCGGCGCAAGCCACGGCGGGCGGCGGCCTCGAAGGGGCTTGCGCAGGCAGGTCCATGAACCAACAATCAACTTTCGCACTGCGGTGCATTTCAGGAGGTGCTCGATGCACATCGAACCAGGTCTCGTCGACGGAACCAAGATTTTTCTCAGCTATGCCACGGCCGCTGCCGCACTCGCCTACACAGGCAAGGTGGCCATCGAAACCGCGGTGAAGGACGGCCTCGCCGCCCTGGTGCTGCGCTCCGCCATTGCCGTGGCGCTGGTGTTCTGCTTCTTCGAGGTGTTGCCGCATCACCCGGTGGGCGTGTCCGAGGTGCACCTGATCCTCGGCACCACGCTGCTGCTGGTGTTCGGGCTGGCGCCCGCGGCCATCGGCCTGGCGGGCGGGCTGCTCATCCAGGGCCTGTTCTTCGAGCCGCAGGACATTGCGCAGTACGGCATGAACGTCACCACGCTGCTGGTGCCGCTGTTCGCGACCGCCGCGCTGGCGCGCCGCATCATCCCGAAGAACGTGGCCTATGTGGACCTGAGCTACCAGCAGGCTTTCAAGCTGTCGGTGGCCTACCAGGGCGGCATCGTGGTGTGGGTCGGCTTCTGGGCGCTGTACGGCCGCGGCACCGGGCTCGAGAACCTCGGCCAGATCGCCAGCTTCGGCGCCGCCTACATGACGGTGGTGCTGGTCGAACCGTTGGTCGACCTGGGCGTGCTGGCGGCCGCCAAGGGCTGGCGCCGCCTGCAAGGCTCGGTCTTCGTCGAGCGCCGCCTGTACGGCGGCGTCTGATTCACCGCGCTCTCCTTCTTCCCGGGTTCCAGGCTCGCTTGGCGGGCCTGGCGCCGATCCTCTCTTGATGGCCACCGGAACGCCCATGCTGGCGCCCGGTGCCCGTTCATCTCTCCGGCCGCCACGGGCGCCCCAAAGAACACTCCAATGACCCAAGCAAGCAACGCCAAGATCCCCGTCACCATCGTCACGGGCTTCCTCGGCAGCGGCAAGACCACGCTGCTGCGCCACATCCTCGGCAACGCCGAAGGCCGCCGCATCGCGGTGATCGTCAACGAGTTCGGCGAGCTCGGCATCGACGGCGAGATTCTTCGCGGCTGTGGCATCGGCTGCGACGACGAAGGCAACGAGCGCGAAGGCGCGCTCTACGAGCTGGCCAACGGCTGCGTCTGCTGCACCGTGCAGGAAGAGTTCCTGCCTGTGATGCTGCAGCTGGCCGAGCGGCGCGGCGACCTCGACGCGGTGCTCATCGAGACCTCGGGCCTGGCGCTGCCCAAGCCGCTGGTGCAGGCCTTCCAGTGGCCGGACATCGCCAACATCTTCACCGTCGACTCGGTGGTCACCGTGGTCGACGGCCCGGCCGCCGCGTCGGGCCAGTTCGCGCAGAACCCCGAGGCCGTGGACGAAGCGCGCCGCGCCGACCCCAACCTCGACCACGAATCGCCGCTGCACGAGCTGTTCGAAGACCAGCTCTCGGCCGCCGACCTGGTGGTGCTCAACAAGACCGACCTGATGGACGACGCCGCGCGCGCGAAGGTCGAGGCCCTGGTGCGCGAGGAACTGCCGCCCGAGGTGAAGATCGTCGCCGCCACCGAGGGCAGGCTGCCGCTCGCGCTGCTGCTGGGCCAGGGCCGCGCCGCCGAGGCCACCATCCACCTTCGCGAAAGCCACCACGACCACGAGGAAGACCACGACCACGACGAGTTCGACTCGCTGGTGATCGAGCTGCCGCCCGTGGACCGCGACAGCCTGCTGGCCGTGCTCGGCAAGCTGGTCGAGCAGCACACCATCTACCGCGTGAAGGGCTTCGTCGCCGTGCCCGGCAAGCCGATGCGCTTGCTGGTGCAGGGCGTGGGCCGGCGCTTCGACCATCACTTCGACCGCCGCTGGCGCGACGGCGAGGCGCAGCGCACGCGGCTGGTGTTCATCGGCGAAGACCTGGACGAAGCGGCGCTGCGCAAGGCGCTGCAAGAGGCGGCCGCGGTCGCCGCATGACGGCTTGACGGCCTGAACACCTGACGGCATGCACCTGCTGAGCACCCAGCCCGGACGCTTCGTCGAGGACGACAGCGTCGTCACCCGCCTCGACCAGACGCCGGGCGACATCGTGGTGCTCAGCTCGGCCGACACCACGCTCGCACTGCTGGCCGCCGCGCGCACCGCGCTGGCCGAAACCGACCCCGGCTACCCGTCGCTGCGGCTGGTCAACCTCATGTACCTGAAGCAGCCGGCCTCGCTCGACCTGTACATCGACGAGGTGCTGCAGCATGCGCGCGTGGTGGTGGTCGACCACCTCGGGGCCGAATCGGCCTGGGCCTACGGGCTGCAGCAGCTGGAGAAGCTCGCGAAGCGCAAGGGCCAGCAGCTCGCGATGTTCTCCGGCGACCTGCAGGAAGACGAAGACCTGCTGGCGCGCGGCACCGCGCCGCGCGCGGTGGGCCGGCAGCTCTGGCAGTACATGCGCGCGGGCGGCGCGGGCAATGCGCTGCAGTTCCTGCGCGCGGTGGCCTTCCACGGCCTCGGCCATGGAGACGCGCCATTGCCGCCGCGCAGCCTGCCGCAGGTCGCGCTGCATGTGCCGCGCGGCATGGACACGGCGCACACGGTGGCCGGCATCGACGACCTGCGCGCCGGCTGGCACCCGGGCGCGCCGGTGGTGGCGCTGGTGTTCTATCGCTCGCACCTGCTGTCGGGCAACACCGTGGCCTTCGACGCGATCGCCGCCGCGCTGAGCGCCGAGGGCCTGAACCCGCTGCCCGTTGCGCTCGATTCGCTGAAAGACCCGCTGTGCCTGTCGGCGCTGCGCGAGCTGTGCGCCGCGCATGACGTGCAGCTCGTGCTCAACACCACAGCCTTCGCCGCGCTGGGGCAGGGCACGCAGAAGGAAGAGGGCGAGAGCCTTGCGCTGGCCGGCGACGCGCCCGTGCTGCAGGTGATCGTGAGCGGCGGCAACCGCGAAGACTGGCTGGCCGACAGCCAGGGCCTGCGCCCGCGCGACATCGCGATGCAGATCGCGCTGCCCGAGATGGACGGCCGCATCATCACGCGCGCCGTGAGCTTCAAGGGCCTGTCGCACCGCTGCGAACTCACGCAGACCGAGGTGGTCAACTACCAGCCCGAGCCCGACCGCGTTGCCTTCGTTGCCGAGCTGGCGCGGCGCTGGTGCCGGCTGCGCGCGCTCGGTGCGCCCGACAAGCGCGTCGCGCTGATCCTGGCCAACTACCCCGGCAGCGAAGGCCGCATCGGCAGCGGCGTGGGGCTCGACACGCCGGCTTCGGTCATCGCCATCCTTCGCGCGATGCAGGCCGAGGGCTATGCGCTCGGCGACCCCGCCGCGCTGCCCGAAGACGGCGACGCGCTGATGCGCCGCCTGCAGGAAGGCATCGCCAACGACCCCGCGCAGTGGGCCGCGCGCCCGGCCTGGCAAAGCTATGCGCTGGCCGACTACCGCGCGCGGCTCGCGTCGCTGCCCGAAGGCATGGCCGACGCCATCGACGCCCGCTGGGGCGCGCCCGAGCAAGACCCGATGGTGCGGCAGGGCCGCTTCATGATCGCGGGGCTGCGGCTGGGCCGGGTGTTCGTCGGCATCCAGCCCGCGCGCGCGCTGGGCACCCTGGGCGCGGCCGACTACGCGAGCTACCACGACGCCGAACTGGTGCCGCCGCACAGCTACCTCGCCTTCTACTTCTGGCTGCGCGACGCCTTCGCCATCGACGCGGTGGTGCATGTCGGCAAGCACGGCAACCTCGAGTGGCTGCCGGGCAAGAGCATCGCGCTGTCGCGGGCCTGCTGGCCCGACGCCGTCCTGGGGCCGATGCCCAACGTGTATCCCTTCATCGTCAACGACCCGGGCGAGGGCGCGCAGGCCAAGCGGCGCACGCAGGCGGTCATCATCGACCACCTGATGCCGCCGCTCACGCGCGCCGAGAACCACGGCCCGCTGCAAGACCTGGAGCGGCAGGTGGACGAGTACTACGACGCGCTGCTGGTCGACGCGCGCCGCGCCAAGGTGCTGCGCGCGCAGATCCTCGCGGCGGTGCGGGCGCAGCACCTGGTCGAGGAACTGGGCATGCCGGGCGCGGAAGACGACGCGGTGCTGGCCCGTGTCGATGCCTACCTGTGCGAGCTGAAGGAAACGCAGATCCGCGACGGGCTGCATGTGTTCGGCGCATCGCCCGCAGGCCGCCTGCGGCGCGACACGCTGCTGGCGCTCGCGCGCTATCCGGCCGCGGAAGGCGCGGGCGAGAACGCGGGGCTGCTGGGCGCGCTGGCAAACGACCTGCTGCCGGGCGAAGGCTTCGATCCGCTGGACATCGACGCGGCCAGGCCCTGGCAGGGCGCCCGGCCCGCGCTGCTGCAAGCGGTCAGCACCGATGCGTGGCGGCACCAGGGCGACACGCGCGAGCGGCTGGAGCTGCTGGCGCAGCGGCTGATCGAATCGCGCGATTGCCCGCCCGATCTGCCGCGCACCGCGGCCGTGCTCGAGCGCGTCGAACGCAGCCTGGCGCCGGCGCTCGACGCCTGCGGTACGCAGGAACTGCTGCAGCTCTCGCGCGCCCTGCAGGGCCGCTTCGTGCCGCCCGGCCCGAGCGGCTCGCCCTCGCGCGGCCGGCCCGACGTGCTGCCCACCGGGCGCAATTTCTACGCGGTCGACACCCGCGCCATTCCCACGCCCACCGCCTGGATGCTGGGCCTGAAGTCCGCCGCGCAACTGGTCGAGCGCCACATGCAGGAGCATGGCGACTACCCGGTGGCGATGGGCCTGTCGGTCTGGGGCACGGCCACCATGCGCACCGGCGGCGACGACCTGGCACAGGCCTTCGCGCTCATCGGCGTGCGGCCCAAGTGGGCGCCGGGCAGCCAGCGGGTGGTCGATTTCGAGGTGCTGCCCACGGTGGGGCTGGGCCGCCCGCGCATCGACGTCACGCTGCGCATCTCGGGCTTCTTCCGCGACGCCTTTCCCAACGCGGTGCAGATGTTCGATGCCGCCGTGCAGGCCGTCGCGGCACAGGAAGACGAAGACGCCGAGCGCAACCCGATCCGCGCGCGCATCCTGCGCGAAGCCGCCACGCTGCAAGCGCAGGGCGTGTCGCCCGAAGCCGCCCGCACCCAGGCCGGCTGGCGCGTGTTCGGCTCGGCGCCGGGCAGCTACGGCTCGGGCCTGCAGCCGCTGTTCGACCACGGCGACTGGCAGACCGACGACGACCTGTCGAAGGCCTATGTCGGCGGCAGCGCCCATGCCTACGGGCAGGGCAGCGACGGCGTGCCGGCCGCCGGCGCGCTGGTGCGCAGGCTGCGCGCCATGGACGTCGTCATGCAGAACCAGGACAGCCGCGAACACGACCTGCTCGACTCCAACGACTACTACCAGTTCCAGGGTGGCATGGCCGCCGCCGTGCGCCACCTGAGCGGCCGGCAGCCGGCCATGTACCACGGCGACCACGGCAACCCGCAGGCGCCGCGCGTGCGCACGCTGAAAGAAGAAATCAGCCGCGTCATCCGCTCGCGCGTGGTCAACCCCAAGTGGATCGACGGCGTGAAGCGCCACGGCTACAAGGGCGCCTTCGAGATGGCCGCCACGGTCGACTACCTGTTCGGCTTCGACGCCACCGCGCGCGTGGTCGGCGACCACCAGTACGCGATGGTGGCCGACGCCTACGTGCTGGACGAGGCCACCCGCGATTTCGTGAGCGAGCACAATCCGCGCGCGCTGCACGACATGCTCAGCCGCCTGCTCGAAGCCATGCAGCGCGGCCTCTGGCAGTCGCCCGGCGACTACCGCACCCAATTGGAGAACCTGCTGCTCGACCAGGAGCAGCGGATGGAAGGAACCCCCCGATGACCACAGCCGCCCCGATGCCGCTGCCTTTTCCGTTTGCCGCGATCGCCGGGCAGCCGCAGTTGCGGCAGGCGCTGCTGCTGGCCGCGGTCGATCCCGCGCTGGGCGGCGTGCTGATCGAAGGACCGCGCGGCACGGCCAAGACCACTGCCGCGCGGGCGCTGGCCGAACTGCTGCCCGGCGCGCCCTTCGTCACGCTGCCGCTGGGCGCGAGCCTCGAAAGCCTCGTCGGCACGCTGGACCTCGGGCAGGCGCTGGCCGGCCATGAACTCAAGTTCGCGCCCGGCCTGCTGGCGCGCGCGCACGGCGGCGTGCTGTACGTGGACGAAATCAACTTGCTGCCCGATGCGCTGATCGATTCGCTGCTCGACGCGGCGGCCAGCGGCGTGAACGTGGTGGAGCGCGACGGCATCTCGCACCGGCACGCCGCGCGCTTCGTGCTGGTCGGCACCATGAATCCGGAAGAAGGCACGCTGCGGCCCCAGCTGCTCGACCGCTTCGGCCTGTGCGTGCAGCTGCGCAACATCGACGATGCGGCCGAACGCCAGGCCATCGTGCGCGCGCGGCTGGCGTTCGATGCCGATCCGGCCGCCTTCCGCGCGAAGCACGCGCAGGCGGAGGCCGAGCTGTCCGCCGCGCTGGCGCGGGCCCGCACGCGGCTGGCCGACGGCTCGGCGCTGCCCTATGGGGACGCGGTGCACGACGCGGTCGGTGCGCTGTGCATCGAGGCCGGCGTCGACGGCCTGCGCGCGGACCTCGTCATGCTGCGCTCGGCGCGAGCGCTCGCGGCATGGGAAGACGCCGAAGCCATCACCACCGATCACGTGCGGCGCGCGTCGGAGGCGGTGCTGCTGCACCGGCGCAAGCCGGAAGCCGCTGGCGCGCCGCCGGCCAAAACCCCCGCGCCCGCGCCCGCGCCTGCACCTCGTGGCGCGGAGACGAACGGCACCTCCGGCCCAAGCAGTGCCGCCGACGAAGACTGGGGCGCCATGCCGCCCGAGCCCGTCGGCATCGAGCGCGTGAAGCCGCTGCGCCCGCTCATCGCTTCCCGCCCGCAGGCCGCGCCAAAAAAAGCCTGAGCCTCCGGGACGCCGCACCCGCTGGCGCGCGCCAGGGTGACCGGAGGCAGGGCACGCAGAGGGACGCATGGCATGGCGCCGCATCGCAGGGCACGGCCTTCGACTGGCCGCGTACTTTTGCGGCGCGCGGTGCGGGCCAGTTGCGCACCGAACACCTGAGACACCGTCCGCAGGAGGCACGCAGCGGCGCGCTGCACTGCTTCCTGCTCGACTGCTCGGCGTCGATGCGCGACGACGGCAACCTCGCGCGCGCCAAGGGCCTGCTGCTCGCGTTGATGGAGGAGGCCTACCAGCGCCGCGACCATGTCGCGCTGCTGTGCTTTGCCGGCGAGGTGGTCGAACTGCGCCTGCCGCCGCGCCGCGCCAGCGCCTGGAACGACGACTGGGTCGCGCCGATTGCCGCCGGTGGCGGCACGCCGCTGGCGTTGGGCGTGCAGCGCGCCGAGCAGTTGCTCGCGAAGAGCGAGGCGCGACAGCGCTGGCTGTGGCTGCTGACCGACGGGCGCAGCAGCGAAAGCCCCGCGCGGCCCGAAGCTGCCGATGTCGCATGCGTGGTCGATTTCGAAGCGGCGCGGGTGCCGCTGCACCGCGCGAAGCAACTCGCCGAGGGGTGGGACGCGCGCTACCTCGCCGTGTAGGGCTGAGCGGTGTTTTTTGCCGCCGTTGCGTTACCGTGCGGCATGAGCGTCAAAACCTTCTTCCTGGCCCTTGTGTCGAGCGTGACGCTGCCTGCCTTTGCACAACCCGCCGTGCTGCCGGACAGCGCCACTTGCCAGGCCGAGGAGGCTGTCCTGGAGCGCGACATCGATCTCGCGCGTTCGCGGGGCCAGATGCTGCGGCGGCGGGAGCTTGCCGAGGCCCTGAGCGCGCTGCAGGCGCAATGCAAGACCGCCGCGCCGGCCGAGAGCCGCGCTGACCGTATCGACAGGCTGGAGCAGCAGGCCAGGGCGCTTCGCCTGGAGCTCGACCGCACCGAAGAGCAACTGCGCAGGCTGAAGAGCGAGTCGCCCTGAGGCCGGTGCCTGGGCGCTCAGGGGGCGGGTGCCTCGGCCTCTTCGGGCGCCAGCATCGTCCCCCGGCAGTTCGCCGAACCGCAGTGGCAGGGGTACTTGGAGGGCGGCGAGCCGTCGTCCGCCGTCAGCGAATAGTCGATGAACAGCTCGTCGCCCGCGTCCACCGCCGTGATCGTCTGGAACTTCAGCACCAGCTCGCCGCCCTCGTCGTATTCCTCGACCGCCTCGCAGTTGGGCTCGCACGAATGATTCAGGTGCCGCGTGGCGTTGCCGCCCTTGGCGCCGTCGATGGTCTCGTGGTTCGACAGCGTGAACAGGTAGGTGAGCTGGTCGTTCCAGACCTTGGTGGCGATCTCGGCCTTGGTGTAGCGGCGGCCTTCGTACAGGCCCAGGAAGGCTTCGGGCGGCAGGTCGCGCGTGGCGAAGGCGCCAAGGCCGTGCACGCCGCTGGGGCCGACCCGGACGAAAGGCGTGGACGATGTGGTTTGCTTGCGGTGCTTCATGGGGGAGCGAGGGTCAGGCGAGAGGGGCGTCGTTGTCTTGATGCAAGGTCAGTGCCATTTCGACCTGGCGGATGACCGGAACCGCGCCGCGCGCGCTGGCAGCCCGCAGCAGCGGGCTGCCCTCGGGCTCGTCCACCAGCCGCCAGCGGGTGCCGGGGCGGGCGGTGGCGAGGGCGTCGAGCAATTCGTGCGCGGCGGTTTCGTCGAGGGCCGCGGCGTCGAGCAGCGCACCCTGGCCATCGCCGGGCGGCGGCATCACCGCGTAGGCGCACAGCGTGTCGTCGCGCCACACGCCGAGCGCGACGGCGTGCTCGCGCACCAGGGCGTCGAGCACGGTCGGCCATTCGCGGCGCCAGGTGGGTCGGCAAACCTCGGCGCAGGCGCGGTGCAGCTGCTGGAGCGCAGCGGGTTCGGGGCGCGTGCTGGCTTTCCTGCGATGCTTCTCGAAGCTCCATTCGCGCACGTCGAGCATGCGCAGCTCCTTGAAGCCGGCCCGCCGGTAGAGCGTGCGCGCCGGGTTCTGCTCGATCACTTCGAGAACCGCCAGCGCGATGCCGGCATGCGACAGGGCCGCGGCTTGCGACTTGATCAATTGCCCGGCCAGCCCTTGGCGCCGGTGCGAATCCGCAATGCCGAAGCCCGCGAGGTACGCG
>PJUC01000481.1_pt1 | contig 15827 bp, 13 predicted proteins | sample 1512161 | NCBI WGS metagenome assembly PJUC01 (sample SAMN08177676, study PRJNA422409) | Soil metagenome, whole genome shotgun sequencing project. | isolation source: Soil enriched on filter paper | place: USA: Madison | collected 2015-01-15
ACATTGGCCGCCATAAGGGCAGAGGCGACACGTCGGCCATCGTCGTCGTCACCCATCAGCGCGTGAAGTGTCACCTGGATCCCCTGATCGGCGAGGTGCAGCACCTTGCCCGCGGACGTGCCGCCGAGCGTGTGGTGGTCGCCGAGCGCGAACTGCATGTGGGGCACGGGTTCGGGCAGCCGGTCGAGCGTGATCAGGTGGTTCCACGAGGCCGGGCCGAACACGGCGACCCGCGCGGCGTGGGAGGGAACAACAGCGGGGGCGGGAGGCATCCGCTCAGTAAACCAGTTCTCGGCGCGGAGTGTAAGCGCTTGCAGGGGCGGCGCCGTCTACTCCTCGCGCGGCCCCAGATCGGGCTCGGCTACGAAGCGCACCACCGGGTCGGCGACGCGATCGAGCTCGATGATCACCACGGTGTTCTCGCCCGCACGGAGCGCCGCAGCCGGCACGTAGAGCGTGCGCTGCGGGCCGTTGGACCAGTACCGGCCCAGCACGAAGTCGTTGACGACCGCGTACCCCTTGCCCCACCCGGCGGTGTCGAGGAACAGGTCCGCCGGCTCGTCGAGCGCGAACCGGCCGCGGACCGCGAAGGGCCCCACAGCTCTTGGGTCGCCGAGCGGAGCGACAGCGGCCGCCGCAGCGAGCGCAGCCAGATCGATCGGCGTCGCGGCCCACCCCGAGAGAGGTGATCCGTCGAGGAATACGCCGCCGACCAGGCCTTTCGGCTCGCCCAGGCGCACGTCGTAGTTGACGCGTCCCTGCTCCTCCACCAGCACCCGCAGCCGTTCGCCGGCGGGAACGACCAGCGCATCCTCGCCGCGGGTGCGTGACAGGGCGCCGACGGCCACGCCATCGACCGACACCCACGCGTGGTCGCGCACCTCGCCGAAGCGCAGCACTCCCCCGGCAGGCAGCCCGGTCTCGTACGCGACCAGGGGGCCCAGGTGCCCGAGCTGCTCGAACGTCGGCGGCACCTCGTGACGGGTTTCACCCCGCGCCGTGACCACGCCGGTCGTCCCGACCGGCTGCACGGCCACCTCGAAGACCGGAGCCGCGGCACCCGCGGCAGGCACGTCGTCGGGCACCGGCGCGTACTTCGCGATGACGTCGCGGAACGCGAAGTACTTGTCGGTGGGTCGGCCGGCCTCGTCCAGAGGGGCGTCGTAGTCATACGACGTGACGATGGGCAGGTAGCGGCCCTTGTGGTTCGCCCCGTTGGTCAGGCCGAAGTTGGTGCCGCCGTGGAACATGTAGAAGTTCACCGAGGCACCGGCCGACAGCAGTGCATCGAGCTCTGCGGCGGAGTCGGCCGCCGACGTCGTGTGGTGCGCAGCACCCCACCAGTCGAACCAGCCGTCCCAGAACTCGGCGCACATGAGCGGCCCCGTGGGCTGGTGGCGGCGCAGCGTCGCCAGACGCTCGGTCGCCCGCGAGCCGAAGGAGCCGGTGAGGTGCACGTCGTCGACGCTGCCGTCGCGCAGCATCTGGTCGTTCGGCTGGTCGATGGTCGTGAGCGGCACCGTGATGCCGGCGTCCTTCGTCACCCGGACCAGGTGCTCGAGATAGGCGGTGTCGGAGCCGTACGCGCCGTACTCGTTCTCGATCTGCACGAGCACCACCGGACCGCCCCGGTCGATCTGCCGCGGCGCGACGATGTCGTACACGCGCTGCAGGTAGGCGGTGACCTCGGAGAGGTATGACGGCTCGGAGCGGCGCAGCCCGACGCCGGGCATCCCGGTCAGCCACACCGGCAGGCCGCCATTATGCCATTCGGCGCATATATAGGGCCCTGGCCGCACGATCGCGTGCATCCCCTCGGCGGCGACGAGGTCGAGGAACGCTCCGAGGTCGTTCCAGCCGGTCGCGTCCCACTCGCCGCGCACCGGCTCGTGGGCGTTCCAGGCGACATATGTCTCGATGGTGTTGAGCCCCATGAGCCGCGCCTTGCGGATGCGGTCCGCCCACTGGCCGGGGTGCACGCGGAAGTAGTGCAGCGCTCCGGACAGGACCCGGAACGGCTCGCCGTCGAGCAGGAAGTCGGTGTCGCCGATCGCGAACGTGCGCGGCGCAGAAGCGGCGGTCACTGCGCGGAGCCGGGGCGGGCCTGCAGCACGGCGGCGAGACGCTCCAGTTGCGCGGCGTCCTCGAGCGCCGAGCCCACCGCGGCGACACGCACGCCGGCTGCGAGGTACTCCTCGACGTTGGTGGCGTTCAGCCCGCCGGTGGCGACGAACCGCACCTGCGGGAACGGGCCGCGGATGTGCGAGAACCAGCCGCTGCCCAGCCAGGTCGCGGGGAACGCCTTGAGCCACGTGAGCCCGAGCGATACAGCCAGCTGCACCTCGCTGGGCGTCGCGACGCCGGGGAGGATCGGGATGCCGGCATCCTGCGCCGCCCGGACCACCACGGGGTCCAGACCCGGCGACACGAGGTATGCCGCGCCGGCGTCCGCGGCCGCTGCGACCTGCTCCGGCGCGATGATGGTGCCGGCGCCGACGATCTTGCCGCGCTCAGCGGCGGCGGCGACCACGGCGCGCAGCGCCCGCTCGTCCTCGTCGGTCTGCAGCGGAACCTCGACGGAGTCGATGCCCAGGTCCCACGCCGTCTGCGACAGCCGCACCGAGCGCTCGACGCCCATGCCCCGCAGGATCGCCATGAGCGGCGCGCCCGCGAAGGCGGTGTCGAACCAGTCCGCGGTGTTCTCAGTCATCGGGGTTTCCTCCGGTCGTGGCGAGTGCCGACGTCTCATCGATCGAGTCCGTCGTGGTCTGCAGGGTGCGCGCGGCCCGGGCGTGCCCGGCGCGCAGACTGTCGGCGAGCGAATCGCCCGAGAGGCGTCCGGCGAGGTACCCGCCGGCGAACGCGTCGCCGGCGCCCACGGCCTCGACGACCTCGACGACGAGCGCCGCCTCGAAGACGATCTCACCCCCGGTGTAGACGGTGGCGCCCACCGAGCCGTCCTTGACGACGAGCTCGGCGACGTCCGGCAGCAGCTCCCGCACGTCGTCGGCCGACACCGTGCCCCACAGCGTCTCTGCCTCGTCACGGCCGACGAGCACGACGTCGGCGCTGCGGGCGAGCTCCAGCAGCGGGGCGGCGGCGGTGGCGGCATCCCACAGCGGAGCCCGGTGGTTGACGTCGAACGACACCCGCACGCCGTGCGCGTGCGCCCGTTCGATCACGCGGACGAGGAACGCGGCGGCCGTGGGGGAGATGGCCGCCGTGATGCCCGAGACGTGGAGCAGGTCCACACCGTCGAACGACACCGCATCGGCGTCGAGCTCGCACAGCGCCGAGGCGGCCGAGCCGTCGCGGTAGTACAGCACGCCGCTGCCGGGGTCCTTCACGTACAGGCCCGTGCGGCGGGTGTCGTCGTAGACGACGCGCGACACGTCCACGCCGCGCGCGGTCAGCTGCCGTGCGATGCGCCGACCGAGCGCGTCGGCGCCGAGGCGGCTGAACCACACCGCCCGATGGCCGAGCGCAGCGACATGGGCGGCGACGTTCGACTCGGCGCCGCCGGCATCCAGCAGGAAGTCATCGGCGTCGGCGACGGGCGTGGCGACCACGGGCGCGACCATGGCCATGGTCTCGCCGATGGCGAGCAGGGTGCGGGGCATCGACCCAGCGTATCCAGCGGGCCCGCTCACCGGAGGTCGGTGACGGGTGCCGCGTCCATGTCGTCGAAGGCCTGGTTCTCGCCGGCCATCGCCCAGATGAACGTGTAGGCCGACGTGCCGACGCCCGAGTGCAGCGACCACGACGGCGAGATGACGGCCTGGCGGTCGGCGATCACGAGGTGGCGGGTCTCTTCGCGCTCGCCCATGAGGTGGATCACGCGGGCGTCCTCGGGAAGGTCGAAGTACAGGTAGCACTCGGTGCGGCGGTCGTGCGTGTGCGCCGGCATGGTGTTCCACATCGAGCCGGGGTGCAGCTCGGTGACGCCCATCACGATCTGGCAGCTCTTGACGCCGTTCTCGTGGATGTACTGGTTGAGCGTGCGGCGGTTCGAGGTGAGCTGGTCGCCGAGCTCGCGCACGGTGCCCTCGCCGGGCGACACGAGGGCGGCCGGGTACGCGGTGTGCGCGGGCGCCGAGAACAGGTAGAACTGCGCGCCGGCCTCGCCGCTGTCGGAGCCTGCGGCGTCGGCGAACGACACGGCCCGGATGCCGCGCCCCAGGTACAGGCAGGCTCCCTTGACGAGCGTGTAGACGTCGCCGTCGGCGGTGACCGTGCCGGTGCCGCCGACGTTGATGATTCCGACCTCGCGGTGCTCGAGGAAGTAGTCGCTGCGGATCTCGGGGTAGCCGCCGAGCTCGAGCACGCCGCCGGCGGGCACCGCGCCGCCCAGCACGATCCGGTCGTGGTGGGTGTAGGTCAGGCGGATCTCGCCCGGCACGAACACGTCGGGGATCAGGTAGGTGTCGCGCAGGTCCTGCGTCGTCATGCCCGGGATCTGGGCGGGGTTGGTCGCGTAGCGCTGCGGGATGTGCTGCTCGGTCACGAGTTCTCTCCTGGTTCTGCGTGTTCTGTTCTGTTCGGCGAGCGGATGCCGGCGGCCTAGCGGACCAGCCAGCCGCCGTCGACGGGGATGACGGCGCCGGTGACATAGGCGGCGGCGTCCGATGCGAGGAAGACGAAGACCCCCTGCAGGTCTGACGCGTCGCCCCAGCGGCCGGCCGGGATGCGCGACAGGATGGATGCCGCGCGGTCCTCGTCCGCGCGCAGCGGCGCGGTGTTGTCGGTGGCCATGTAGCCGGGGGCGACGGCGTTGACGGTGACGCCGGCGGCTGCCCACTCGTTCGCGAGCGCCTTGGTGAGGCCCGCGACGGCGTGCTTCGAGGCGGTGTATGCCGGAACGAGGATGCCGCCCTGGAACGACAGCATCGAGGCCACGTTGATGATGCGACCGCCGCCCTGGGCGATCATGTGGCGTCCCGCCGCCTGCGACAGGTGGAACACGGCGTCGAGGTTGATCGACAGCACGTCGTCCCAGTCGCTCGTCGGGTAGTCGACGGCGGGGGAGCGGCGGATGGTGCCGGCGTTGTTGACGAGGATGTCGAGGCCGCCGAGCTCGGCGATGACCTCGTCGACGGCGGACGTCAGCTCGTCGGGCGTCGCCGATACGAGATCGCGCTGCACGCGGTGCACCCGGCGGCCGGTCTGCTCGATCAGTGCGGCGGTCGCCGACGCGTCGCCGCGGTCGAGGAGCGCCACGTCGGCGCCGGCCTCGGCGAGGGCCAGGGCGGCGCCCTGGCCGAGCCCGCGGCTGGAGCCGGTGACGAGGGCGACCTTGCCGTCGAGGCGGAACGAGTCGAGGATCATGCGGGGGCCTCCTGGCTGGCGTCGGGTGCGGCGACGAAGGTGGTGGTGAGCTCGCCGATCCGCGAGATGCGGACGGTCACGGCGTCGCCGGCGGCGAGCGGGCGGTGCGCGTCCTGCGCGGCGGGGAGCTTCTGCGGCGTGCCGGTCGAGACGATGTCGCCCGGCTCGAGGGTGAGCACCTGGCTCAGGTGGTGGATGACGTACGCCACGCTGAAGATCGTGGTCGAGGTCGACTGCGACACGGTCACGACGCCGTCGCGCACGACCTCGACGAGCAGGTCCTGCGGGTCGCCGAGCTCGTCGGGGGTGACGATCCAGGGCCCGAGCGGCGCGAACCCGTCGGAGCACTTGCCGAGCGCCCACTGGCTCTGCCGTCGCTGCCAGGCGCGGTCCGACACGTCGTTGAGGATCGTGTAGCCGCCGACGTGGTCGAGCGCGTCCTCCAGCGACACCCGCTGTGCGCGGCGGCCGATCACGACCGCGACCTCGCCCTCGTAGTCGACGTCGGCCGCGCCGGGCGGAATCACGACGGGCTCGTTCGGCCCGGCCAGGGTGTTGGAGGTCTTGACGAACACGTCGGGGTACTCGGGGTCGTTCGCCGTCGGGTCGACGCCGTCCGGCACGTGCCCCCGGTAGTTGTAGCCGAGGCACAGGATCTTGCCGGGCGTGACCGGTGCGCGCAGCGCCGACGGCTCGAGCACCGGCAGTGCGGAGGGGTCGGATGCCGCCACCGCCGCCTCCGCGGCGCCCAGGGCAGCGGCATCCGCCAGCAGTTCGGCGACCGACCCGGCGTATCCGCCGAGATCGAGCACGCGGTCGCCGACGACGGCGCCGGGACGGGGCCCGGACGCGGCGTCGTACGTGACGAGTCTCACCAGTACTTCTTCCAGTCGGGGCGCGCGACGCGCATGAGCGCCTCGAGGTAGAAGTAGTCGCCCCAGAGGGTGCCCTCGTCGACCCCGTTGTCCTTCGGCAGGTCGTAGACCGAGTGCAGGATGAGGGCGTCGGAGTCCTCGGCCGACGCGGGTGTGTAGTTCGCGATCAGCGACGCCAGGATCGCGTGGGCCCGGGCCGTCCACTCGGCGGCGCGTGCGGCATCCGTCTCGACCGAGGCGAGCTCGATCAGACCGCACACCGCGATCGCGGCGGCGGAGCTGTCGCGCGGGGCGTCGCTGCCGTCGGTGTAGACGAGGTCCCAGAACGGCACGTCGTCAGCGGGCAGGTGGCGCAGGAAGTACTCGGCGCAGCGGCGGGATGCCTCCAGCAGCTGCTCGTCGCCGGTGACCGCGTAGTTCATCGCGAAGCCGTAGATGCCCCACGCCTGGCCGCGCGCCCAGCAGGACTCGTCGGCCGCGCCCTGCTCCGTGCCGCCGCGCAGCGGCTCGCCGGTCTCGGCATCCCAGTAGAACGTGTGGAACGTCGAGTCGTCCTCTCGAAGGATGTGCTCGCGCAGCTGAGCGGTGTGCCGGCGCACGGCGTCGTCGAAGCGCGCCTCACCGGTCTGCTCGCCCGCCCACGTCAGAAGCGGCATGTTCATGAGGCTGTCGATGATGGTGCGGCCGCGCTGCGCGGGATCCGACAGGTCGCCCCACGCCTGGATGATGCCGGCCGGCTCCAGGAAGCGGCGCATCAGGTGGTCGGCGGCCAGCAGCGACGCGTCGCGCGCGGCCTCGTCGGCGCCGAGCCGCCACGACGCGACCGTCGACAGCGTGTAGAGGAAGCCGAGGTCGTGCGTGTCGAGGTCCTCTTCGGCACGCACGCGGCGCTCGAAGTCGGCCACGTCGACGAGGGCTGCCTCGCGATAGTCCTCGGCGCCGGTGAGCTCCCACGCGAGCCACAGCATGCCCGTACGGAAGCTCGTGGTCCAGCCGCGGTTGCCACCGAGCGGGATGCCGCGCTCGGCCGGGCGCAGCTCGTACCGGTCGTCGACGGTGGTGTCGTCGGGGTAGGCGGCGCCGAACTTCGCGATGTTGCGGCGGATCGTCGACAGGGCGTCGGCGATGGCGTCGTCGACCTGGGGGGCAGTCGTGCCCGGGGCAGGCGAGGTGGACGTCATGAGGTATTCCTTCGGAGGTATGCGGATGCGGATGCTTCGTCTCGTGCCTCGCTCAGCACGAGTGCCGGGCCTCAGGCCCGCGCGGGCACCGCGTCGTGGGTGTGAGAGTCGGAGTCGAGATCGAGCACAGGTCGGAGGGTGAAGCGCGAGTTGGTCCACGCGAGGTAGAGCGCCGCGGATGCCGTCAGCCCGAGGCCGAGCGCCGGCGCCGCGGCGAACACCGCCGCCTGCACGCCGAAGGCGACGAGCGACACGGCGGTCAGGTACCAGCGGCGCAGCCCCAGGTGCAGGCTCGCGCGCAGCACGTCGCGGAACCGCGCCTGCGGGACCTCGGCGAACGCCACCAGCGACAGCAGGCCGACGCCCAGGGCGAGCAGGCCCAGCACGCCGAGCAGCGGAACCGTGAACACGGCCGCCGGCGAGGGCGCCAGCATCCGCACATCCGCCAGCAGCACGACGATCACCGCCGTGACCGCCGCACCGACGACGAGGGCACGCCACCACGTGTCGCGCAGGCCGGCGACGAACGCGCGGATCGGCCCGAGACCGCCGGTGCCGTGCTCGCGGAAGGCACGGAACGCGGCGGCGACGCCGGGTGCCGCCAGCGGCGCGGCCACCGCGAGCAGCGGCCACGAGTACGCCGGGTCCGTCGTCACGAGCAGGGCCACCAGCGGCAGGCACGAGACGACCAGCAGCAGGTTGACGATCAGGCCGAGGTAGATCATCCCGATCAGGGACGCCCAGGTGTCGTGCGAGACCAGGCCGTTCAGCTTGGCGAGGAAGCCGGAGTCCTTCATGCCGGTCACCCCTTCAGCCCGCTCGTCGCGATGCCCTCGACGAAGTACTTCTGGCCGAGCAGGAAGATCACCGCGATCGGGATGACCGAGATCGTCAGGCCCGCGAACAGCAGCGCGTAGTTCGTGTCGAACAGGTTCGAGACGAAGCCCTTGAGACCGAGCTGGATCGTCCACAGGTCGGGATTGCGCAGGTAGATGAGCGGCCCGAGGTAGTCGTTCCAGGTGTTGACGAAGGTCAGGAGCGTCAGCGAGGCCAGTGCGGGCACCGACAGCGGCAGCATGATGCGGCGCCAGATCGCGTACTCGCTGAGGCCGTCCAGGCGCGCGGCCTCCGACAGCTCCTCGGGGATCGTCTCGTAGAACTGCTTCATCAGGAACACGCCGAACGCGCCGAAGGCCTGCAGCAGGATGATCGACCACAGGGTGTTCGACACCTTGAAGTTCGACAGCATGATGAACTGCGGGATCATGTACGACTGCCATGGCACGGCGATGGTGCCGACGTAGAGCAGGAACAGCACGTCGCGACCGCGGAAGCGCATGCGCGCGAAGCCGTAGGCGGCGAACGAGCCCGTGAGCACCTGCAGGAACGTCACGACGACCGCGAGGAACAGCGTGTTGCGGATCCAGACCAGCATGTTCGACTGGGTCCAGATGTCGACATAGTTCTGCCACACCCACGTCTCGGGGAGCCACTTGATCGGCACCGAGAAGACCTCGTTCGAGGACTTGAACGAGCTGAGCACCATCCAGACGAAGGGCGTCAGCAGGCCGATCGCGAAGATGACGAGGGCGATGTACATCAGGATGCGGGCGATGCGACGCCCCGGGGTGAGCTTCTCGCCGTCCGCGTCGCGCTTGACGGGCTTGCCGTCGGCGAGCTTGCGCAGGCTGCGCACGGCGGCCGTGGGCGGCGTGAAGTCCGAGACCAGACGGTCGGCGGCATCTTTCTCGAGTTGCTGCTCGGCCATCACTTGTTCCCCCTCTTGTTCCACAGGAACTGGATGATCGTCACGATGATGCACATGAAGAACAGCGCCACCGCGGCAGCCGACGCGTAGCCGAACTGGCTCTCTTCGAAGCCCTTGCGGTAGATGAACTGCGACATCACGAGGGTCGACTGGCCGGGACCGCCGTCGGTCATCACGAGGATCAGGTCGAAGATCTTGAACGAGTTGATCGTCAGCATCACCGTGACGAAGAACATCGTGGGCCGCAGCGACGGAAGCGTCACGTTGGTGAACCGCTGCCACGTGTTCGCGCCGTCCATGCGCGCGGCCTCATGCAGCTCGCGGGGCACCGTCTGCAGCCCCGCGAGGAACAGGATCATGTAGTAGCCCATGTCGCGCCACGTCGACACGATCACGACGGCCGGCATCGCCCACTCGGGCGACGTGAGCCATCCGGGCGGGTGCTGGATGCCGATGAACTTCAGGAACTCGTTGATCGGGCCGTACTGGGGGCTGAAGAGCAGGTTCCACACCACGGCGATCGCGACGATCGACGTGATGTAGGGGAAGAAGGCGGCCGTGCGGAAGAACGCGACACCGCGGAGCTTGTTGTTGAGCAGCAGCGCGAGACCCAGCGAGACGACGATCGTCAGCGGGATGTGCATCACCGAGTAGTAGAGGGTGTTGACGACCGAGGTGCGGAAGCTGCCGTCGCCGATGAGGCGGGTGAAGTTCGCGAGACCGACGAAGTCGGCCTTGCCGAAGACGTTCCAGTTCGTGAACGCCATGTAGAAGAGGATGACGATCGGCACGAGCGTGAGGACGCCGAAGCCGATGAAGTTGGGGAGGATGAAGCTCCACCCGATGAGGGTGTTGCGCAGGCGCAGCTTCGAGCGCGGGCGGCGCGCGGGCGGCGGCGCGGTGCCGGCCTCGGTGGCGGTGATGGTCGCCATGGCGGACCTCCAGAGGGGCCTGTCGGGAATGGGTGCTGGTGCGGTGCCCGGCCCGCCCGCGGAGAGCGGACCGGGCACCGGGTATCAGGACGGGATCAGTCGGTGCCGACCTCGTTGGCGACGCGGTCCTGCGCCTCCTTGATGGCGTCTGCCGGCGACTGCGAGCCCGACATGATCGCGGTGTGCATGTCGGCGAGGATGCCCTGGATCGCGGCCGTCTTGTCGGACGTCGGGTTCTCGGGGTGCACCTCGTGCGTCGAGTACGCGAACTTCGACAGGTCGTCGCTCGGAGCGCCGTCGACCGAGAAGTACGTGTCGACGACCGCGTCCGTCAGCAGCGCCGGCGTGATGCCGATGCCCGCGAGCACCTGGGCGCCCTCTTCACCGGCGGCGAAGGCGAGGAAGTCCTTCGCAGCGGCGACCTTGGACTTGTCGATCGCGGCGTTGATGCCGAGACCGGTCGGGTCGCCGAAGGTGACGGGGGTGTTGTCGAGACCGGTGGTCTTCGACGACTCCTGCGGGATCGGTGCGATGCCCCAGTCGAACGTGTCGGCGTCGCCCGACGCCTGCTGCGCGATCAGGGTCGCGACGAACCACGTGCCCATGGGCAGCATGGCGGCGTTCTGCTTGCCGAACTCGCCCTGGTAGGTGAGCTGGTTGGCCTTGGCGGTGTTGTAGTCGACCTGGTCGCCGGCATCCTGCATCGCGAGCTGGCGCTCGTAGAAGGGCTCCATGTAGTCGTACTTGCCCTTGAGGATGTCGCTGTCGGTCTGCGCGTTCGCGAAGCCCTGCACCGTCGACTGCCAGTTGTGCAGGTACGCGCCCTTGGCGGCGCTGCCCGCGGCCGTCAGGCCCTTGGTCAGCGCGTCGGCGGCGTCGGCGTAGTCGTCCCACGTCCAGGTGCCGTCGGGGTAGTCGACGCCGGCCTGGTCGAACAGCGCCTTGTTGTAGTAGAGCACCCACGAGTCGTTGCGGTAGGGGACCGCGTAGGCGGTGCCGTCGACCTCGTACGACTTCGCGCCGCTGATGCCGTCCGGGAGCTTCACGTCCGAGACGTCGAGCAGCTGGCCGCCGTTGACGAAGGTCGGGACGTACTTGACCTCCTTCTGCGTGATGATGTCGGGGGCCGAGCCGGCGGCGAGGTCGGCGGTGACGAGCGTGTTGTACTCGGCCGCGTCGTAGCCCTTGAGCTCGATCGTGACGTCGGGGTTCTTCTCGTGGAACGCGTCGGCGAGCTTCTGGAACTCGGGCGTCGTGTCCAGGCTCCATCCCGACATGGTGAGGGTGACCGGGCCGGACGACTCCTCGGGCGCGGCGGCGTCGTCGCCGCTGCTGCTGCAGCCGGCGAGGGCGAGCGTGGCGACCACGGCGATGCCTGCCGCGGCAGCGTATGAGCGCTTCATACTGGGGGTACTCCTTCGTGATTGCGGACCCTTCATCGGGCCCATCGGGTTCACCGGTCGGCGTCGGACGCGTCTCCGGAGTTCGCGAGGCGACTGGTGGTCGCCGTCCCGTCCGGCCAGGAGACCGTGACGGTGGTGTCGCCGTCGTCCGTGCGGACGTCGACGGTCGCATCGCCGGACGATGCGAGGTCTTCGGTCGTCAGCTCGATGAGCGTGGCGATCCACGCACCGGGCACGACGGGGTAGTTCACGACCGGCACGATCGCGACGGGTCCGAGCGGGCTGGCGTCGAGGCGCTCCTCGACGGTGCGGACGCCTGCTCCGAGGATCGACCGGATGCCGGAGCTCAGGCCGTCGGCGGTCGCCGAGGCCGAGACGTCGTCGGCCCGCCCTTCGACGGCTCCGGCGGCGAGCGCCCAGCCGCCGACCCGCAGGTGCAGTGCGCCCGCGTCGACACCGGGCTCCAGGGAGTCGACGCGGGTGAGGCGCACCTCCCACGGGCCGCGCAGCAGCGAGTGGACGGTCACGACGCCGGCGAGCTCCACGTCGCCGTCGAGGCCCGAGCCGTGACGGTGCGCGGCCGGGCGCGGAGTGAGCCAGTGAGCGCGAGACACGGATGCCGTGATCGCGACGCGGGCCGGGCCCTCGCCGTCGACTCGCCCGTCGATGAGCTCCATCGCCGCGCGGTGGGTGGCGCGGCCGGCGGCGTCGACGAGGGCCACGGACTGCTCCAGCGGCTCCTGCCAGGCGGTCTGGTTCGCGAGCGGGCTCGTCGCGGTCGAATAGCCGATGCGGGCGTACAGCGGCGAGTCGCCGACCAGCGCGCCGTCGGCGGCGTGGTCGCTGCCGTGGTTGGCGATGCGCACGATGCCGTCGTCCGCGGTGCCCGACACGGCCCAGCCCGCCGCGCGGACGACACGGACGTCGTCGCCCGCCTCGACCGGGAGCGGCTCTGTCGGGGCCGCCCACACCGGGTGGTCGGCGGGCAGCGAGATGCCGAGGAGTCCCTTGACGGCCCAGTACGGCGAGCCCGGGCCCGAGTACGACTGCGCGAGCTCGCGCCACTCGTGGTGCCAGCCCATCGTGAGGACGCCGTCCTCGCCCGGGGCGTCGCGCCCGACGAAGTGCGCGACCACGGCGTTCGCGGCCCGGCGCAGCTGCCCGAGCGGCACCGTGGGGACCTCGACGATCGCGCCGACCCAGAACGGGGCGGCGGCGGCGAAGCGGTAGATGAGGCTGCGGCCCTGGATGAGCGGCGAGCCGTCGGCGCCCACGAGGGCCACGGCGTCCTGCAGGTAACGGTCCAGGCGGACGATGTCGCCGGCGGTCCGGCCGCCGGCGAGCTCCTCGGCGCCCTGCATGCGCGACCACAGCACGGGATAGGTGTGCAGGGCCCAGCCGACGTAGTGGTCGTACGAGCGCTCGAACCCGTCCGAGATCCAGCCGTCATCGCGCACGAGCACGTCGTGCAGCGCCAGGTCGTCGGCGATGTCGGATGCCGACCACGGGCCGCCGACCGAGCGCAGGAAGGTCTGCACGACGACGCGGAACCACAGCCAGTTCGTCTTCGGGTAGGTGGCGTCGCCGACGACGGGGGCGAGGTAGGCGATCACGCGCTGCTGGGTGACGGCATCAAGCCGGTCCCAGATCCACGGACGCGTCATGTCGAGCACGAGCGCGAGCGATGCGGCCTCGACCTTGGCCTGCGCGTGCTCGTCGAGCCGCACCCAGCGGTCGGCGGCATCCGGGTCGACGCCCGTGACGATGCCCTGCCGGTAGAAGTCGGCGAGCTCCTCGGTGCTTTCGCCGCGGGCGCCCGCGATGCGGAAGCCGGCGAGCAGGAAGGTGCGGGCGAAGCCTTCGAGGCCGTCGACCGCGTGCCCGTAGCCGCCCTCGGCGCCGGGGAAGTGGATGCGGCCGTGGCCGGGCGACGCGTACGAGCGGGCGGTGTCGAGCAGGTGGTCCGCAAAGGCGATCCATTCGTCGCGGCTCCAATCGGCGTCCACCGCGGTGCGAGCGGATGTGCCGTGGTGCTGGACCGTCACTGGGATCTCCCTTGATCAGATTTGTCGCCGTCCGCCCTCCGGAGAAGGCGAACGTTTGGGACTGTAGCAATCCATTTCGTTCATTGCAAGACTGTTTTGGATTCGTTATGATCGTTTGTGATCGCTTTGCGTGTACGGTGAATCAATGAGGAGGATCCCCCTGTGACCGCTTTGGATGCCGCGACCCGGCCTTTTGAGGGCCGTCTGGCCGAGACGTACCAGCGCCAGGCCGGCACCGACGCGTCCGGATTCACGGCCGCTCTGGCCGCGCTGCTCGCCGCGCCCGCGCAGGCGCTGCCCGTGGCATCCTCCGCCGATCGCACCGTCTGGGCACCCCGAGGCGAGGTCGACGCCGTCTCGATCCGCGGGATCCTCGAACGCGCCGAAGCCGACCTCGGCCGGCCCTGGCCCGTGCCACTCGCCTCTGCGGCCGCACGCCTGCACGACGACGGCGATCGCGAGGGCTGGGAGAGCGTGCTCTACGAACGCCAGCGTCGCCTCTCGCGCGCTGCCGTGGCCGCCGCCGTCCTGGCCGACGACCCCGTCCGCGGCCCGCGCTACCTCGCGGAGGTGCTCGACGGCGTCTGGCTGTTCTGCGAGCAGAGCTCGTGGTGCTGGCCCGCGCACGACGACGCGTTCCGCGTCCACGGCTCGGTGCTGCCCGTCGTCACCTCTCCGTACCTCGACCTCGGCGCCGGCGAGGTGGTCAGTCTGCTCGCGTGGGTCGACCAGCTGATCGGCGACCGTCTCGAGGCCCGGTACCCCGGCATCCGCTCCCGCGTCCGCCACGAGACGCGCGTGCGCATCTTCGAGCCGTTCACCGAGCGCCGGGACTGGCACTGGCTGGGCCTGGACGGCGACGTCCACAACTGGAACCCCTGGATCCACGGCAACGTGCTCGTCGCCGCCCTCCGCCTGCTGGACGACCCGGCCGAGGCCGACGAGCGCGCCGCGATCGTCGCACTCGCGCTGGAGGGCATCGACCGCTACGTGTCGGTGCTGCCCGAGGACGGCGCCATCGACGAGGGCTACGCGTACTGGTGGAACGGCGCCTGCCGCGCCCTCGAGGCCCTCGACATCGTGCGGCACGCCACCGGGGGAGTGCTCGACGCCTCGGGCATCACCGCCCTGCGCGAGACCGTCGCGTTCCCCCACCGCATGCACCTCGGCGGCGACTGGTACCTGAACCTCGCCGACGGCCAGGCCCGCGTCTCGGCGGCCCAGCCGTGGCACGCGCTCCACCGTGCGGCGCTCGCCGCGGGGGATCGGGATGCCGCCGCGCACGCCGCGTCGCACCGCGAGCCCGGCTCGCCCGCCGCCATCGAGCACCCGGGCTTCGGCCGGCTGCTGCGCGGCATCACCGACCAAGCCTGGATCGCCGCCGCGCAGGAGTCGTCGCCCTACCCGCGTGACGTGTGGCTGCCGTCGACCGAGGTGCTGCTGGCCCGGTCGCAGGGCGGCACGGCGCGCGGCCTCGCCGTCGCGGCGAAGGGCGGTCACAACGGCGAGCACCACAACCACAACGACGTCGGGTCGTTCATCGTCGCCTCCGACGGCGTGCCGGTGGTGGTGGATGCCGGGCGCCCGACCTACACGCTGCAGACCTTCGGCCCCGACCGCTACGACATCTGGACCATGCAGAGCGGCTGGCACAACGTGCCCGTGATCGACGGCCGCGAGCAGCCGGCCGGCGCCGAGTTCGCGGCATCCGGCGTCGAGGTCTCGATCGCAGACGACACCGGCTTCGCGGCCGAGCTGTCGGGCGCATACCCGGGGGTCTCGTCCTGGCGCCGCTCCGTGCGGCTGGAGCGTGCCGCCGGGAGGGTGATCGTCTCGGATGCCTGGACCCCGGGCACCTCGGCGCATCGCACCGAGGTACGCCTGCTGCTCGCCGGCGACGTGCGGGTCGACGGCGCCTCCGCCGTCGTCACCCCCCTCGACGGTGCGCGCCCCGTCCGCATCTCGTGGCCCGCGGGGGTCGACGAGTCGCTCGTCGTGCGCGAGCTCGACGACCCCGTGCTGTCGAGCGTGTGGGGCGCGAGGCTCACGCGCCTCGATCTCGATGTCACGTCCCGCGACAGCGTCGCGGTCACGGTAGAACTGGACCAGACGAACGCGGAGGGCGCCCGATGACCGACCAGACACCGGCACTGCTGGCCGCCGAGCGGCGTGCGCACGTGCTGGCCTCGCTCGAGCGCGACGGCGCCGTGCGGGTCGCTCAGCTGATGGACGAGCTCGGCGTCGCGCCCGTGACGCTGCGGCGCGACCTCGCCCAGATGGAACGCGAAGGCCTGCTGG
>PJUC01000483.1_pt1 | contig 15809 bp, 14 predicted proteins | sample 1512161 | NCBI WGS metagenome assembly PJUC01 (sample SAMN08177676, study PRJNA422409) | Soil metagenome, whole genome shotgun sequencing project. | isolation source: Soil enriched on filter paper | place: USA: Madison | collected 2015-01-15
GCGAGACGGGGCTCAGCTCGCTCATGCCGTAGCCCTGCAGCATGCGGGCGTGGATGCGACGGCCGGCGATCTCGGCCGTCTCGCCGTCGAGCGGTGCGGCCCCCGAGAACACCGTGTGCACGCTCGAGATGTCGAACTGATCGACGATCGGGTGCTTGGCCAGCGCCACCGCGATCGGCGGGGCGATGTAGAGGTACGTGCACTGGTACTTCTGGATGTTCGTGAGGAACTCGACCAGGTCGAACTTCGGCATCGTGACGAGGCTCGCCCGCTTGCGCAGCGCCAGGTTCAGGAGCACGGTCATGCCGTAGATGTGGAAGAAGGGCAGCACCGCGAGGACGCGGTCCGAGCTTTCGAGGTTCATGTTCGGCACGCACTGCGCCACGTTGGCGACGAGGTTGCGGTGCGAGAGCATGACGCCCTTGGGGATGCCGGTCGTTCCCGACGAGTACGGCAGCACCGCGACGTGCGTCGCGGGGTCGAACGACACCTCCGGGGCAGGAGCTCCCTCGGTCAGCAGCTCCCGCAGGTTCGGGTGGCCGGCGGCGCCGTCCAGCACGATCACCCGCTCGTGGGGGATGCCGACCGCCTCGGCCGCGGTGGCGGCCTGGGGAAGGAGCGGACTGACCGTCACGAGCCAGGTGGCACCGGCATCCTTCAGCTGCTTCTCGATCTCGCCCGCCGTGTACAGCGAGTTGATCGTCGTCACGGTGGCGCCCGCGCGCAGGATCCCGTGGAACACCGTCGCGAAGGCCGGCACGTTGGGGCACAGCAGGCCCACGACCGTGTCGAGCCCTACCCCGCGGGCGGCGAGGGCGCCGGCGAACAGGTTGATCTGCGTGCGCAGCGCGCCGTAGGTCGTCTCGGCTCCGGTGGCCGGATCGATGAGGGCGACGCGTCCGAGGTCGTCGTCCGTCAGGCTCGCGAAGAGGTAGTCGTAGACGCTGAGTTCGGGGATCTCGACATCGGGATGGGTACTGGTGAACACCGGATCTCCTTTGATCGCACGGCACGGTTGCGAACATCATGCCACTTCGGGTCATGAAGCTGGAACCGGATGCCGCTGACAGCGGGACGCGGTGTCACGAGTCGCGGGCCGCCGCGCCGGCGGCGGCCCGCACGTCTCAGTGCGCCAGCGCCGGCTGACGGCCGCCCGCCGCGAGCCGCTCGGCGGCGAGTCCCTCCGCGGCCTCCAGCGGCGTCACGCCGCGCGTCTCGGCCTCGTCGAAGATGCGGCGCACGGTGTCGCCGATCCGCGCGACGCGTCCCATGATCTCGGCGCGCGTGCCCTGATGCTTCGCCTCGAGGTCGAGGTAGATGACCCCGCCCGCGTTGACCACGAAGTCGGGGGCGTAGAGGATGCCGCGACCGGCGAGCCGCGCCGCCCCGCTGTGGTCGGCCAGGGGATTGTTCGCCGGACCGCAGACCGCCTTCGCGTCGAGCGCGTCGATGACCTCGTCGGTGAGGAGTCCGCCGATCCCGGCGGGCACGAACACGTCTGCCGGCACGAGATGCTCGGCGCCCGGCTCGGCCCACGCTGCGCCGAGCTCGACGGCCAGGTCGCGCTTGGCCGGGTTGACGTCGGTCACCGTGAGCTGCGCGCCCTCGGCCGAGAGGCGCACGGCGAGGCGGCTGCCCACCTGGCCGAGGCCCGAGATCGTGATGCGGCGGCCGGCGACGTCCGCCTCGCCGGTGACGCGCTCCAGCGTCGCGCGGAGCGACTCGTAGACACCGAGGCTCGTGGGTCCTGCGGGTTCGCCGGAACCGCCCACGGCATCGGGCAGCCCGACGACGTGCTCCGTCCGCTCGCTCACGACGAGCATGTCCTCGGTGGTCGAGCCCACATCCTCGGCGGTCCGGTACAGGCCGTGCAGCGACTCGACCGCGTCGCCGAGGTCGAGGAACGCCGCGCGGCGCCGGTCCTCGTCGAGCACGGTGCCCGGTGGCAGGGCGATCACGGACTTGCCGCCGCCCGCGTCGAGGCCGGCCGCGGCGTTCTTGAGGGTCATGGCCGCCGACAGCCGCAGCGCATCGCCGAGCGCGTCGCTCCAGTGCGGATAGGTCCACAGTCGTGCGCCGCCGAGCGCGGAGCCCAGAACCGACGAATGCAGCGCCACCGCGATGAACAGGCCGCTGCGTCGCCCCGTGATCACCTCCACCCGTTCGTGCGCGAAATCGGGCAGGGGCAGGGAGGTGACCGTGTGCGTCATTGCGTTGCTTCCTTCGGCGGGCTTCGTGGGCCGCTGGTGGGTGCTGCGGGTGCGGGTGGCGCGCCGCAGCGGATGGCGCGGCGTTGCGGCATCCACTCCCATTCCACACCGGGTCGGCGGATTGTTCAACCACGGCGCCGGCGAGTGCGCACATTGCACCGCCGCTAGGCCTCCGACGTGCTCAGCTCGCTCGCAATCGTGCACGACTGCAGGCAGGGCCGGGTCGCTGGGCCTTCGGACGGCTGATTCCACCGGCCCCGCGACCGACCTGCCTGCATACCTGCACGTTTCGGTGCGGCTCCCGGGCCTCGGCGCTGCGCCGGCCCGCGGCGTCGCCTCCTCCACAGCCGTACGCGGTCGCTGATCCGTCACCAGATCCGGCGGAACGGCTGCCACGGGGTGAGCCCGTGCCGCATCGTGACCGGATGCCGCGAATGCCGATCCCCGTCGACCTCGTCGAAGCTCGGCTCACCCGGGCCGCGACGCCGGAGGGGATCGCCCAGCCGTTGTGGCGCACGGCCGATCTGCGCGCGGAGGGTCTCGGCAGACGTGCGGTCGCCCGCGCCGTCACGGCGGGTCTGCTCCTTCCTGTGCGCAAGGGGACCTATCTGCGTGCGGGGGTCTCAGACGAGGTCGTCTCGGCCTCTGCGGCGGGCGGACTGGTCACCTGCCTGTCGGCGCTGACTGCGCTGGGCGTCTTCGTGCTCAGCGACCGCCGCATGCACATCCACTTCGCGAGGTCGGCGCGCAAGCACGCGCACGCCCGGGGCAATGCGGTCTGGCATTGGACGCCGCTGCTGCGCACGCCGCACCCGCGGGCGACGACGGTGCACATCGTCGACGCGCTCGTGCAGGCGACCAACTGCCAGGCGCCGCGCGCCGCTGTGGCTTCGCTGGACTCGGCGCTGCATCTCGGTCTCATCGACGAGGACGACCTGGACGAGATCTTCTCCCGGGTCCAGCCGCGCAAGCGGCTTCTGCGCGGATTCGTCGACGGTCGGTCAGAGTCCGGTCCCGAGACGATCGTGCGCATGATCGCCCTTGTGCTCGGGTTCTCCGTCGAGGTGCAGGTCGTCATCCGCGGCGTCGGTCGTGTCGATCTGGTGCTGGACGGGTGGCTCGTGGTGGAGTGCGACAGTGAGGCGTTCCACTCCGGTTGGGCGTCGCAGAAGCGCGACCGCCGACGCGACGGCGCACTGGCTGCGCGCGGCCTGGTGTCGTACCGTCCGATCGCCGCAGACATCATGTACCACCCGGACGCGATCGTCGACGCACTGCGCGGCCTGCGCGATGCCCACGAGCGCGGGTTCCCGCGCGAAACGTGCGCGAATGCAGGCTGAGTCCAGACACGCCGCCGGTGCTCGTGCGAAGGGGAGCCCGCAGGATCGGACCCGCCTGCGCTCGTGCATGGATCCGGGCGAGCCGGCACGCGGCAGACACCGCGACGCTGGCTATGCTGTCGCCGTGACCGCCCTCCCCACCCGCAGCCTGCTCGTCCACGACGCCCTCCGTGCCGCCGGCATCGCCGGCGAGATCGTGGTGCTTCCGGATGCCGCCTCCACCGCCGCCCTCGCCGCCGAGGCGCTCGGCGTCGAGGTCGGCGCGATCGCCAACAGCCTCGTCTTCATGAGCGACGGCGAGCCGCTGCTCGTGATGACGAGCGGGTCGCACCGGGTCGACACCGCCGCGCTCGCCGAGCGGCTCGGGCGCGGGAGGATCCAGCGTGCCAACCCCGACCAGGTGCGGGAGGCCACGGGCCAGGCGATCGGCGGCGTCGCGCCGACCGGTCACCCTGCCCCGCTCGCGACCGTCGTCGACGAGGATCTCGCGCGGTACCCCGAGATCTGGGCCGCGGGCGGCACCCCGCACACCGTCTTTCCGCTGACCTTCGACGAGCTCGTCCGGCTCACCGGGGGCCAGGTGCTCAAAGTCGACAGCGCCGCCGAGGCCGGCTGACGTGGCGGCCCTCGGCCCCGCACAGCAGGCGGGGCTCGAAGCGGTGGCGGCGCTCAAGCGCGGCGACACCGCGGCGGCCCTCGCGCTCATCGCCGACGGCGCCGACGTGAACGTGCGCGACGACCTGCGGGACTCCGTGCTGCTCTACGCCGGCGCCAACGGATACGACGACGTCGTGCGTGCCGCGCTCGCCGCGGGCGGCGACCTCACGGTCACGAACCGGTACGGCGGCATCGCCGTGATCCCGGCCAGCGAGCGCGGGCACGTCTCGACCGTCGCGCTGCTGATCGAGGCAGGCTCCGATCTCGACCACGTCAACCGCCTCGGATGGACGGCCCTCATCGAGGCCATCGTGCTCGGCGACGGCGGGCCGGTTCACCAGCGGATCGTCGAGCTGCTGCTCGACGGCGGCGCCGACCCCGCGCTGGCCGACGGTGACGGCGTCGCTCCGCGCGAGCTCGCCGCAGCGCGCGGCTACGACGAGATCGTGGCGCTGCTCGACGCGCACCTGTGAACGCGCCCGCCTCGCCCGACCGGACCTGGACCTAGACCGGCCGGGCGCGGCCGATGCGGCGCTCCAGCTCGGCGGCGGCCGCCCCGGCGCGTGCGGCGAGCGCGACCGAGCGGGCGTCGGGCTCGGCGGCACCCGACACTCCCGGGCCCGACGCTCCCGGGCCCGACACTCCCGGGCCCGACGTGGCGGCGCCGGCCTCCGCGTCGGCGTCCGCCGGCCACGTCAGTGCGATGGCGGCCGCGGGCCACCCGGCGTGGTCGCGCACCACGACGCCGACCGAGCGCATACCCAGGGTGACCTCGCCGTCCTCTTCGGCGTAGCCGCGGGCGCGGACCGTGCGCAGCAGATCCCGCAGCTCGCCCGGTCGCTGCGGACCGCGGCCGGTGCGGTCGACGAACGCCGCGGCATCCGGGAACAGCGCCCGCACCTGCTCGCGGGGCAGCGCGGCGAGCATCGCCCGGCCGGTCGCGGTCAGGTGTGCGGGCAGGCGCACGCCGACGTCGGAGACGAGAGCCGGGCGCCGCGGCGCGCGCTCCTCGACGATGTAGAGCACGTCGCGGCCGTGCATCACGGCGAGGTGGGCGCTCTCGCCGGCGCGGTCGGCGAGGTCGGCGAGCACGGGGCGTCCGAGGCGGGCCAGGGGCTCCTGCCGCGAGTACCCGCCGGCGAGCTCGAACGCCGCGATCCCCAGGCCCCACCGGCGGTCCTCAGGCAGGTGGACGACGAACTGGTGCTCCTGCAGCGTCGCGAGCAGGTGGTACACCGTCGAGCGCGGGATGCCGAGTGCCGTGGCGATCGTCAGCGCCGGGGCGGGACCCCGCTGTCGGGCGAGGAACGACAGGATCCGCAGCGTGTGGTCTGCCGCCGGGACCTGAGGTCGACTGTCTGGGATCACAGACACAGGATGCCACGACCCGCTGTCGCCCGACACACCGGCGGTGTGGAATCGAGCCATGACCACTGAGCTGTTCGAGAAGGTGGGGGCTTCGGTCGCCGTCGGCGCCGCACCGCTGCGCCCCGAGGACGTCGTCGCCGTCGCCCGCCACGATGCCCGCGTCGAGATCGCCCCCGAGGCGATGGCCCGCGTCACCGCCGCTCGCGCGCTCGTCGAGGGCCTCGCCGACGACCCCGAGCCGCACTACGGCATCTCGACCGGCTTCGGCGCGCTCGCGACCACCTTCATCGCGCCCGAACGGCGCCTGCAGCTGCAGGCGAGCCTCATCCGCTCCCACGCCGCGGGCACCGGCCCCGAGGTCGAGCGCGAGGTCGTGCGCGCCCTCATGCTGCTGCGGCTGCAGACCCTTTCGACCGGCCACACCGGCGTGCGCCCGGTCGTGGTCGAGACCTACGCCGCCCTGCTGAACGCGGGCATCACGCCCATCGTCCGCGAGTACGGGTCGCTCGGCTGCTCGGGCGATCTCGCGCCGCTGTCGCACGTCGCGCTCGCCGCGATGGGCGAGGGCCGGGTGCGCGACGCCGACGGCGAGGAGAAGGATGCCGCCGACGCGCTGGATGCGGCATCCATCGCTCCGCTCGTGCTGCGCGAGAAGGAGGGGCTCGCCCTCATCAACGGCACCGACGGCATGCTGGGCATGCTCCTGCTCGCGCTGCACGACCTGTCGATGCTGCTCGACACCGCCGACGTCGCCGCGGGCATGTCGGTCGAGTCGCAGCTCGGCACGGACGCCGTGTTCGCCGCCGACCTGCAGGCGCTGCGCCCTCAGGTCGGGCAGGCCGTCTCGGCCGCGAACCTGCGCGCCGTGCTCGCCGGGTCGCCGATCGTCGCGTCGCACCGCGACCCCGCCGTGTGCACGCGCGTGCAGGACGCCTACTCGCTGCGGTGCTCGCCCCAGGTGCACGGCGCCGCCCGCGACACGGTCGACCACGCCGCGCTCATCGCGTCGCGGGAGCTCGCCGCAGCCGTCGACAACCCGGTCATCACCGACGACGGGCGCGTCGAGTCGAACGGCAACTTCCACGGCGCGCCCGTCGCGTACGTGCTGGACTTCCTCGCGATCGCCGTCGCCGACGTCGCCTCGATCTCGGAGCGCCGCACCGACCGCGCGCTGGACCGGGCGCGCAGCAACGGCCTGCCGCCGTTCCTCGCCGACGAGGTGGGCGTCGACTCCGGCCTCATGATCGCCCAGTACGCGGCGGCGGGAATCGTGTCGGAGCTCAAGCGCCTGGCCGTGCCGGCATCCGTCGACTCGATCCCGTCGTCGGCGATGCAGGAGGACCACGTGTCGATGGGCTGGGCGGCGGCCCGCAAGCTGCGCCGTGCGCTCGACGGCCTCGCCCGCGTGCTCGCGATCGAGGTGCTCACCGGTGCCCGCGCGCTCGACCTGCGGGCGCCGCTGCAGCCCGGTGCCGCGACCGGGGCCGTGCGCGACCTCGTCCGCACGGTCGCCGGGGGCCCCGGCCCCGACCGCTTCCTGTCGCCCGAGATGGAGGCCGTGACCGCGCTCGTCGCGTCCGGCGCCGTCGCACGGGCAGCCCTCCAGACCACCACGAAGGAGTGACGATGACCACCACCGACATCCCCGGCGCCGACACCGCGACCGGGAGCCCGCGCGGCCTCGGCGACCGAGCCGTCCGCGCGCCCCGGGGCCCCGAGCGCACCGCCAAGAGCTGGGGCGCCGAGGCCGCCAAGCGCATGCTCATGAACAACCTCGACCCCGAGGTCGCCGAGCACCCCGAAGACCTCGTCGTCTACGGCGGCACCGGCCGGGCCGCCCGCAGCTGGGAGGCGTTCGACGCGATCGTCCGCACCCTCGACGAGCTCGAGCCCGACGAGACGCTGCTCGTGCAGTCGGGCAAGCCGGTCGGCGTCTTCCGCACGCACGAGTGGGCGCCGCGCGTGCTCATCGCCAACTCCAACCTCGTGGGGGACTGGGCGACGTGGCCCGAGTTCCGCCGGCTGGAAGAGCTGGGCCTCACCATGTACGGCCAGATGACCGCGGGCTCGTGGATCTACATCGGCACGCAGGGCATCCTGCAGGGCACGTACGAGACGTTCGCCGCCGTCGCCCGCTCGCTCGGACGCGAGGATCTGTCGGGCACGCTGACGCTCACCGGCGGCGCCGGCGGCATGGGCGGCGCCCAGCCGCTGGCCGTGACGCTCAACGGGGGAGCGGTGCTCATCGTCGACGTCGACGAGTCGCGTCTGGCGCGCCGGGTCGAGCACGGGTACCTCGACGAGTACACGACCGACCTGGATGCCGCCATCGCCCGCGTCGTCGCAGCCAAGGCCGCCGGTGAGGCGCTGAGCGTCGGCGTCGTCGGCAACGCCGCCGAGGTGTTCGGCGACGTGCTGCTGCGCCACCGGTCGGGCGAGCTCACCGTCGACATCGTCACCGACCAGACGAGCGCCCACGACCCGCTCGCGTACCTGCCGGTCGGCATCGCGTTCGAGGACTGGAAGGCCGAGGCATCCCTCGATCCCGAAGGGTTCACCGCGCGTGCGCGCGGCTCGATGGCCAAGCACGTCGCCGCGATGGTGGGATTCCAGGATGCCGGAGCCGAGGTGTTCGACTACGGCAACTCGATCCGCGCCGAGGCGCAGCTGGGCGGTTTCGACCGGGCGTTCGCCTTCCCCGGGTTCGTGCCGGCGTACATCCGCCCGCAGTTCGCCGAGGGCCGGGGCCCCTTCCGCTGGGTGGCGCTCTCGGGCGACCCGGAAGACATCCGCAAGACCGACGAGGCCGTCAAGGCCCTGTTCCCCGACAACGCGGGCCTCGTGCGCTGGCTCGACAAGGCCGGCGACGCGGTGCACTTCGAGGGGCTGCCCGCCCGCATCTGCTGGCTCGGCTACAAGGAGCGCCACCTCGCCGGGCTGAAGTTCAACGAGATGGTGGCCTCGGGCGAGCTGTCGGGCCCGATCGTCATCGGCCGGGACCACCTCGACGCGGGCTCGGTCGCCTCGCCGTACCGTGAGACCGAGGCGATGGCCGACGGCTCGGACGCCATCGCCGACTGGCCGCTGCTGAACGCGCTGCTCAACACCGCGTCGGGCGCGGCATGGGTGTCGATCCACCACGGCGGCGGCGTCGGCATCGGCCGCAGCATCCACGCGGGGCAGGTCACCGTCGCCGACGGCACCGCGCTCGCCGCCGAGAAGCTCGAGCGGGTGCTCACGAACGACCCCGGCACCGGTGTGATGCGCCACGTCGACGCCGGGTACGACCGGGCGAAGGAGGTCGCCCGCGAGCGCGGTCTCCAGGTGCCGATGCTCGACGCCTGACGACGGCATGCATGTCCCGAAGTCCGCCGTCCCGCACCCTGCGGGGCGGGCTCGGGTCGGCGTGTGCCTCAGCGGGGCGTGTCGAACGTCCAGTCGTCGGGGTCGAGCGCAGTCGCGACGTCCCAGTCGTCCTGCCGCCACGCGAACGTCGCGACGGCGCACGTCGGCATGTGCCCGATGCCGTCGCCCGACAGGCGTCCGGCGAGCACCGACATGCCCGGGTCGTGCGCGACGACGACGACCGAGCCGGCTCCTGTCGCGGCGGCTGCGGCGAGCAGCGTCGCCGCCGGAGCCCCGTACAGCTCCGGGTCGAGCGATACGCCGGCGCCGAGCTCGGCCGCGAAGGCCTCGGCCGTCGTCCGGGCGCGCAGCGCCGTGCTCGACAGGATCACGTCCGGGCGGAATCCGGATGCCGCGAGCCGGGCGGCCATGACCGGGGCATCCCTCATGCCGCGGTCATTCAGCGGCCGGTCGTGATCGTCCAGACCCGGGTCGCCCCAGTCCGACTTGGCGTGACGCACGAGCGCGAGACTGATCATGACATGCTCCTTCGGTGGGGGAGTCCTGCGCGCAGCTCCCGCACGCGGACGGCGGCGGCGCTGTCGTCGATGCGCGGGAGCGCGCCGGCGCGCGACCGCAGCGGGTCATGCGGAAGAGTCACCCCCTGACGCTACTCGTCGCCGGCCGCCGTGCCCGGCATCCCGCGGCGCGATCTTCGCAAGATCCCCGGCGCGACCGCACGGAGCCTCCGCCGTCAGCCGAGCAGCGCGTGCGCGACGGTGAAGATCGCGACGCCGGCGAGCGCGCCGACGATCGTGCCGTTGAGGCGGATGTACTGCAGGTCGCGTCCGACCATCAGCTCGATCTTCTCGGTCGTCTCTGCGGGGTCCCACCGCTCCACGGTGTCGGTGATGATCGACGCGATGTCGTGCCGGTACCGGTCGACGAGGAAGACGGCGGCGTCCGTCACCCACTCGTCGACGCGGCGCTGCAGTGCGGCATCCGTCGTCATGCGCTCGCCGATCTCGACGAGCGCGCTCACGCCGCGCCGGCGCAGGCCGCTCCCGGGGTCCGCGAGCGCGCGCAGCAGGCCCGCCTTGGCGGTGCTCCAGGCCTCGGCGGCCAGCTCCCGCACCCGCGGGCTGTCGAACACGGTGAGTTTGGCGTCCTCGAACCGGCCGATCGTCGCCGGGTCGTGCTGCAGATTCGCCGCGAGCCGCTCGAGGTACCCGTCGATCGCAAGGCGGGCCGGATGCTGTGGGTCGCGCTGCACCGCGCCCACGAACTTGACCGCCTCGTTGTAGACCGTGTCGTCGACGAACCGGTGCGCCACAGAAGGCACCCACGAGGGCAGCCGGCGCGAGACGAGTCCCGTGAACGAGCGGTGGTTGGCGGCCAGCCACGCGGCGACGCTGTCGGCGGCGAGGTCGACCGCACCGCGGTGCGCGCCGGCGTCGACGATGCGCTGCAGCCATTCGCCCAGCGGCGGTCCCCACTCCGGCGCGATGAGGTGCTCGCGGGCGAGTTCCTCGATGACGTCGCGCACGTCGTCGTCGCTCAGCGCCTGCAGCACGCTCGAGGCCATGACCGACGCCTCGGCGGCGACGCGCTCGGCGTGGACGGGCGCGCTCAGCCATTCGCCGAGACGTGCCGCGATAGGCGTCTCGACGAGCTTCGTGCGCACGACGTCGCCTCGCAGGAACTCCGTCTCGACGAACTCGCCCAGCGTGCGGCCGATCTCGTCCTTGCGGCTCGGGATGATCGCGGTGTGCGGGATGGGGATGCCGAGCGGATGCCGGAACAGCGCCGTCACCGCGAACCAGTCCGCGAGGGCCCCGACCATGCCGCCTTCGCCCGCGGCGCGCAGGTAGGCGAGCGCCGGCACCTCCTGCTGGAACGCGAACGAGACCGCGAACAGCGCCGCCATGAACAGCAGCGCGCCGAGGGCCACCCCTTTCATGCGCCGGAGCGCCCGGCGGCGCTCCTGGTCGGCGGGGCTCAGGCTGACGGGCGAGGTCACCGTCGCAGCGCCGGACACGTCAGTCCTCGACCGGACCGAGCCAGGCCGTCGCGACCGTGGCATGGGCGGACTCCGGATCGGAAGGATGGAACAGCCCCGCCAGCACGTCGCGGTACAGGCGGCCGAGCTCGTTGCCCGAGAAGTACGACGACCCGCCCGCGACGAGGATCGCCTCGTCCACGATCGACTTCGCCGCCGTCACCGCCCGGTGCTTCACGCCCGCCAGTTGGGCGAACCACTGCGAGCCGTGGTCGGCGAGCTCGTCGACGTCGCGCGAGAGCGCCTGCAGCTGCGGCGGCAGCGCGTCGTAGGCGAGGGCCATGTCGGCGATGCGCCAGCGGATGTCGGGGTCCTGGCTGTACGCCCGGCCGGTGCGCTTCGAGGTGCGCTTGGCGGCCGTCGCGACGGCGAGCTCGAGCGCCCGCCGCGCGATGCCGGTGTACACCGACGCCAGCAGCAGCTCGAACACGCTGAAGATGCCGAAGACGAGCGGGTCGGGGTTCGGGCCGGGCGCGAGGCGCCGCACGACCCGGTCGGCGGGTGCGACCGCATCGCGCAGCACGGTGGTGCGCGACTGCGTGCCACGCATGCCGAGGGTGTCCCAGTCGTCGCGCACGACCACGCGGCCGGTCCGCACCTCCGACCGCGGCACGAACGCGTAGACCATGCGCGGGGCGTCCTCCGAGGACGTGTCGAGGCCGTGCAGCCCCAGCTGCGTCCACACCGGCGAGAGCGACGTGAAGATCTTCGTGCCGGTGAACGCGTACCCGCCGTCGGGAAGGGGTGCGGCATCCGTCCCGCTCCCGAACAGCACCAGGTCGTTGCCGGCCTCGCTGATCCCGAACGCGAACACCTCGCCGGCGGCTGCGCCCTCCTGCACGAAGCGCAGGTCGTCGCTGCCCCGGTCGGCGAGCACCTTGGCGACGCCCGTCCACACCAGGTGCATGTTGATCGCGAGCGCAGTCGCGGGCGCGGCGCCGGCGAGCCGCTGCTGCAGAAGGGATGCCTCGGCCAGGCCGAGGCCCGAGCCGCCGAGCTCCTCGGGCACGAGGATCGCCAGATACCCCGCCGCCTTGAGATCGGCGAGGTCGTCGTCGGGGAACGTGTTCTCGCGGTCGTGGACCGCGGCCCGGGCGCGGAAGCGCTCGAGCAGGTCGTCGGGGAGGAGCTGCGTCGGATCGAAGAGCGTCACCCCGCCATTCTTCCCCCGCCCGGCGGCTCAGGCGAGGAGGGAGCGCAGTGCCGCGATCGTCGCGTCCGGGTCGTCCCGGTGCGGGGAGTGTCCGGCGCCCGCGATGACGACGGGCCGCCGGAACCGCGGATTGCCCGCCACCGCCGCCTCGACCGGTGTGTCGCGGAAGATCGACCCGACCCCGGCGGCGATCACGTCGACCGGCACATCGACGCGCAGTGCGGCATCCGTCACGTCCCATTCCGGGTTCTGCGCCGTCGTCTGCTCGACCGCCCAGCGGCTCGTCACCTGCGAGGCCTGCGCCTTGAGCTCGATGTCCTGGTCGTGCCAGCGGGGGTGGGTGCGGCGCACCGCCTCCTGCGTCGGGTCGTCGAACGCCGCCGTGAGCCCTGCGCCGATGCTCGCGCGGTCGTCCGGCTGCAGGGCGATGGCAGGGTCGACGAGCACGAGCCGACGCGTCCATCCCGGGTCGGCTGCGGCGGCGAGGACGGCTGCCGCGCCGCCCAGCGAATGGGCGATGACGATGTCCCATGTGCCGCCGTCGGCGGGCCGGGTGGCGGCGATGTCGACGCCGTACGCCGCGAGGGTGTAGTCCAGCGCCCGCGGAGCCGCGCCGTGACCGCGCAGGTCGACGGCGTCCGCGTGCCAGCCGGCGTCGGCCAGCGCCACACCGTAGCGCCACATCAGGGCGCCGGTGGAACCCAGGCCGTGGACCAGCAGCGCGCGGCGCTCGGCGACGGCCGAGCCCCACGACAGGCGGGGGAGCGAGACGGGCGCAGACATGCGCCCAGCCTAGGAGTCCGCGGCGAACCATCCCGCCGTGGGCGCCACCTGGCGTCACGCACGGCAGGATGGACGCGGAGGTTGGCGTGATCTCGACGGAACTGGCGATGGCCCTGCGCGAGGCGGGACTGGTGTGGCACCCGCGTTCGGGCGACCGCTTCCAGCTCGACGAGCCCGAGTTCGACGCCGACGTGTTCACCGTCAGCGAGATGACCATCGAGCCGCGGGAGTACCCGACCGGCCGCATCCTGGCGTTCAACGGCACGACCGAGTGGGCGCTCGACTCGGTCGCGCTCGAAGACGCGCTGTGGCTGCCGCACGAGCACCAGCTGCGCGAGCTGCTGCGCGGCGCGTTCCGGTCGCTGCGGAGGCTGCCCGACACCCACGAGGTCGAGATCGTCGTGGCCGGCGACCGCAAGGTGTTCGAGCATCCCGAGCCTGCCGACGCCTACGCGCTCGCCCTGCTGGAGCTGCTGCGGCGCCTGACGTGAACCGGTCTAGACGCCGATCGTGAGCGACGCGGTGTAGCCGTCGACCACCGAGCCCGCCATCGTGGCGAGCTGATGGATGCCGCCGTCATCGCGGAACACCATGTCGCCGGCGAGCGACACCTGTCCCGCGTTGCGGACGCTCTGCTCGTAGCCGCTCGTCGCGTAGACCGCGTCGTTGGTCTCTGCCGGCAGCGCGATCTGGCTCGTCTTGACGATCGGTCCCGTGGCCACCGCCGTCGCGACATCCTCGTACACCTCGAAGTGGATGTGCGGCCAGCGCCCCGAGTAGCAGGCCGGGTAGACCGATGTGAACGTCACCGTGCCGTTCGCGTCGGTCTGCTGGACCCCGCGCAGGTAGTTCTCGTCCTCGACCCCGCGGCTGTACAGCGAGTAGTTCCCGTCGCGGTCGCAGTGCCACAGATACACGCCGCGCCCCGCGAGCGCGGCCCCGGTCGCCGCGTCGCGCACCGTCAGGGCGATCGTCAGGGGAACGCCTTCGGCGACCGTCGACGACGATCCGAAGCTCGACCGGATGTCGCTGCGCACGATCCCCGAGTCGTCGAGCACGTCCACGCCGTTCGATCCGTCGGCCGGGTACGGTCCGGCGGTCTCGTCGGGGACCTCCTCCAGCGGACCGCCGCCGGTGCCGCCCGACGATGACGGCGTCGGCGTGGCGGATGCCGCGCCCGACGAGGCGGGCGAGGCCGAGGCATCCCGTTCAGCCGTCACGCCGCACGCGGCCAGCAGGCTCGTCAGGGCGACGCCGCCGAAGATGCCCAGCGCGCGGCGGCGGTCGATGAGTGTTCGGATGTCGTAGACGAGGCCGCGGTGATCCTCGTCGATCGGATCGCCATCGGCGTCGAGCCAGTCCTGGTCGTCGGTGTGCATGCCTTCAGCAGAGCACTCGACCCTATGGAGCGTCTCTGCGGCGTGTGTGCCCGGCGTGTGACCGGCTCAGCCGATCGTCTGCACCGGCTCGGTGTCGGGGATGGGGCTCGCGCCGCGCTCGCGCAGGTCGGGCTGGTGCCGGACGAAGACGAGGGCGACCAGCAGCGCGAGCGCGCAGAACGCCGCCGCCGACGCGTAGGCCGCGGTGACCCCGCCGGGGCCGTCGATGAGGAACCCCGCGACCGCCGAGCCCACCGCGGCGCCGATGAGCTGCCCGGTGCCCACCCAGCCGAACGCCTCGGCCGTGTCGCTGAACTTGACGCTCGCGGTCGTCATGGCCGACAGCACGCCGAGCGCCGGTGCGATGCCGATGCCCGCCACGAACAGTGTCGCCGAGATCCACCACACGTCGACCCACAGCGTGGTGAGCACGAGGCCGAACGCCACGACCGCGAGCCGGCGCACCATCGCCCAGCGCCCCATCGGCAGGTGCCCGAAGGCGAGGCCGCCCGCGAGGCTCCCGACCGAGAACACCGCGAGCACGAGGCCGGCTTCGACGCCGCCGTGCGAGAACGTGGCCACGACGCTCGCCTCGACGGCCGAGAACGAGCCGATGAGCAGGAACCCGATGACCGTCGCGAGCAGGATCGGCGGACGGGTGAGCACCTTGCCGAGCGACCGCTTGCTGCGAGGGATGCGCACGCGCCCCACCTCGGGCGACAGGATGAACCACGCGCAGCCCGACAGCAGGATGACCACGACCAGCACGAGGCCGACGACCGTCCCCGCCTGCGTCGCCACGAGCGTGATGAGCACCGGCGCGAGGATCCAGATGATCTCCTGCAGCGACGCGTCCAGCGAGTACAGGCCGGTCAGCTGCTTCGAGTTGACGAGCTTGGGGTAGATGGTGCGCACCGCTGACACGATGGGCGGCGTCGACAGGCCCGCGACGAACCCGAGCACGACGTACACCGGCACGGGTGCGATGAGGAATGCGATGCCGAGGAGGGATGCCGCCGACACGAGCGTCGTGAGGGTCAGGACGCGCCGCATGCCCCAGCGGCCCATCCAGCGGCTGGTCACGGGTCCCGCGATGGCCTGGCCGATCGACACGGCGGCGAGCACGATGCCCGCGGCGCCGTACGAGCCGGTGATCCCCTCGATGTGGAGCAGGATGACGAGGCTGATCATCCCGTTGGGGAATCGCGCGACCAGCTGCGCCGAGATCATGCGGAGGACGCCAGGAGTGCGCAGAAGATCCCCGTAGCCGGCCACCAGACAACGTTACGCCACGCCCGTCCCACGGCGACACGCCGGGCAGGCGCGCGACACGCCGGGGACGCACTCCACAGCCAAATCCGATGTCGGACCCCGGAGCTACCGTCGCAGCTGTGGAGGGAAGCGGCCGTGGCTCCCGAAACCCCTGTGATCCCGGCGTTTTCGAGAGTCTCCGGGCTGTGGATGAATCCGTGGACAACCTGTGTTGTACATGGGGAGAGCGGTGGAAAATCACAC
>PJUC01000484.1_pt1 | contig 15737 bp, 10 predicted proteins | sample 1512161 | NCBI WGS metagenome assembly PJUC01 (sample SAMN08177676, study PRJNA422409) | Soil metagenome, whole genome shotgun sequencing project. | isolation source: Soil enriched on filter paper | place: USA: Madison | collected 2015-01-15
AGCGTGTCGGCGGCGGGCGGACGGTGATCGGGGCTGGTGAGGACCGGCGCGTCGCGGCGGATGGTGAGCGCTTCGCGGTCGGAGACATGGCCCGCCAGCGCGTTGAGCACGGGATGGTCGAGGTCTGCGGCATCCGCTGCCATGCTTCCGCCGACGTCGGCGAAGGTCGAGACGAGCAGCCGCGGCTTGACCGCGTAGCTGTCGATCGACGCGGTGAGGGCCCGCAGGTGGTCGATCACGGGCTGCGGCTTGAAGAGGCCGCCGTCGTACGCCAGGGCGGCGAGGCCGCCGGCGTCGATCGCGATGCCGAAGTGCTGTCGCATCGCGCGCACGAGCTCGGGATTGACCGAGAACGTCCCGTGCAGCTTCAGTTCGAAGTCGCCGTGGTGGCGGCGGATCGCGAGCGGACGCAGCAGCACCGGCGCGCTGCACACGAGGCCGCCGATGTGCCAGTTGGCCAGCCCGACGGCCAGCCGGACGGTGTCGAGGCCGCGTGTGGTGCGCAGCTCGAGGTCCTTCGTGGTGATGCGCTGGGCCGCCAGGCGGGCTCCTCGCAGAGCCACCTCGTCGCGGAAGAGGTTCGAGAGCAGGGTGGAGCGGCCAGTGATGAACTGCGGCAGGCTTCCCGGGTGCGCCTTGGTGATCTCGATCGCCGCGTCCTGGCCGTCCACGAACTGCTGCAGCGTGGAGCGTCCTCCCAGCGCAGCCGCCTGCAGCCGCAGGCGGTCGCGCTCGGGTTCGGCGACGTGCACGACGGTCACGTCAGGGTCGGCGAGCCCGAGGTCACCGGGGGTCACGACCGCCCCGCGCTCGGCGTCCTCTGCGCCCAACACGGCGCTGCGCTCTCCTCGCCACACACGAGCCACCCTAAGCGGAGCGTGCGCGGGGTACTTGCAATGGACCTGAGTTTCGCGGTATTGGACGGGCGGACAAGTGACCTTTCCTCCCCAGCCGGGGTCTTCACAGGACGAATCCGGCGCCGTCCCCCGTTCGCGGTTCGAGCCGCCCGGCGGGTGGGCGGCTCGGGCCAGGATGGTCGCATGACCCCGACGGATCCGCCCCGCTACCGCGTCCACCCGTCGCCGATCGGCGACATCCTGATCGTCGCCGCAGACGACGGCGTCGTGACCCTCCACCCCTTCGACGGTCCGCTCGACGCCGAGATCGAGCGGGTGTCCCTGCAGCTGCGCGTCGCCCCCGTCCCGGAGGATGTGGCGGATGCCGCGGCCGCCGCATCCGCTCTGTTCGAGGCGGCGACGACGCAGCTCGACGAGTACTTCGACGGCACCCGCACGGCTTTCGACCTCCCGCTCGACTGGAGCCTCGTCCGCGGCTTCACCCGCGCCGCCCTGCAGGCGGTGTGCGACATCCCCTACGGCGAGACCGCGGGCTACGGCGAGGTCGCGATCACCGCCGGCGCCCCCCGGGCGGCTCGCGCAGTGGGCACCGCGTGCGCGACCACCCCGTTCTCGATCGTCGTCCCGGTGCACCGTGTCGTCCGTGCCGACGGCTCGCTCGGTGAATACGGCGGCCGGCCCGACGTCAAGCGCTTCCTCATCGACCTGGAACAGAGACAGTCCGCGCCTGACGAGACGGCGACGGGACTGAGCATCCCTCCCGCGCCGCCGGGCGCCCGGGAGGCGTGGACCGCGGACGAGTAGGCCGCCCGCAGCAGACGGGGTCCGGGCGCGCTCGGACCCCGTCTGGACGATGCCGCCAGTGATAAAGTCGACGCTACGAAAGGCGGCGAGGACGCCGTCACCCCCGGAAGCAGGTAGTCGTGGGCGCGTCCCTCCCACACAACGCACCGGTCCCCGGTAGACGATCGGGGGGCCGTGCTGCCTTCGGCGCACCCGATGAGGACCTGAGCGATGTCCAGGCCCTCGACCATGCCGTCGCCGAACTCGTGCGTCGCACCCGCTTCCCCGTCGCGTTCGGCGGCCTCGTCCTCGACGGCGCGATCCACGTCACCTCCATCCACGGCGCGCGCACCCACAGTCTCGACGGCCTCGTCGTGGAGGCCGCGCGCGGCCTGGGCGGTCGCGCTCTCATCGAGAAGCGCCCCCGGCTCGCGATCGACTACCGCTCGGCGCGCAGCATCACCCACGACTACGACGGCGCCGTGCTCGGCGAGGGCATCGCGACGCTCTTCGCCGTGCCGATCCTCGTGTCGGGGCGCGCGCGCGGCGTCATCTACTGCGGCTCGTGGGCCGAGGCCCCGGTGGGCGACGTGGTCGCACGCCCGGCGTTCGCCGTGGCGGACGAGCTGTCCAGTGAACTGAGGATCCGTGAAGAGGTGCAGCGCCGGCTGGCCCTGGCGCGTACCCCCGCGACCTCGGCGGCGTTGCCGGCGGCAACCCGCGAGGGGCTGCGCGAGAGCTATGCCGAACTGCGCAGCATCTCGGCGATCATCGGCGATCCGGTGGTGCGTGCCCGGCTGGACCGCCTTGAACAGCGACTCACCGCGCTCTCGCAGGACGCACCCGAGCAGCCGGTCGAGCTCGACGTGCGGCTCTCGCCGCGCGAGCTCGACGTGCTGGCCTGCGCGGCACTGGGGTCGACCAACGCCGAGATCGCCGCGACCCTGGACCTCAAAGAGGGCACCGTCAAGTCGTATCTGCAGTCAGCGATGGCGAAGCTGGATGCCTCGACCCGGCATGCCGCCGTCGTCATGGCCCGCCGCGCCGGAATTCTCCCCTGACATTCCCGCGCGCCTTTTCTCGGCGCGTCGAGGCGAATCGATTGCCGACGCGGAATTGCATTGCGTATCGTGACTGTCCATGGCCCGCAAAATCATTCACCAGCTCGTCGATGACATCGACGGCACAGTTCTCGAAGCCGGAGACGGCGAGACCATTCTTTTCTCGCTCGACGGTGTCGCCTATGAGATCGACCTTTCCGCCGAGAATGCCGCCGCGCTGCGCGACGCCTTGGCGGCCTACACGTCCGCCGCGCGCCGCGTGAGTTCCGGTCGGTCGGCGGCCTCGTCGCCCGCCGCCGGAGGCGGTCGCCGCCGCACCGGGCAGCGCGACCTCGGCGTCGTCCGGGAATGGGCGAAGGCGAACGGCTTCCAGGTCTCGGAGCGAGGTCGGGTTCCGGCATCCATTCTCGAGGCGTACGACGCCGCGCACTGACTTCCGTTCGCAAAAGGCCCCCATTCGCGATCCCTTTCGCGAGTGGGGGCCTTTTGCTTATCAGAACTCAAACAGCGATACGTGAGAGCTGCATGAGAATCTCGTCGACCTTGTCTTTCGCGTCGCCGAAGAGCATCTGCGTGTTCTCACGGTAGAAGAGCGGATTCGCGACACCGGCATATCCGGATGCCATCGACCGCTTGAAGACGATCACATTCGCCGCCTCCCACACGCGCAGGACCGGCATCCCGGCGATCGGGCTCGACGGGTCCTCGGCGGCCGCGGGATTCACGGTGTCGTTGGCGCCGATCACCAGGACGACATCGGTGCGCGCGAGGTCGTCGTTGATCTCGTCCATCTCGAGCACGATGTCGTACGGCACCTTGGCCTCCGCGAGCAGCACGTTCATGTGGCCCGGAAGGCGACCGGCGACGGGATGGATGCCGAACCGCACGTCGACGCCGCGCTCGCGCAGCTTCTGCACGAGGTCGGCGACCCCGTGCTGCGCCTGCGCGACGGCCATGCCGTAGCCAGGCGTGATGACGACGGTGCCCGCGCCCGCGAGCATCTCGGCGGCCCCCGCAGCGTCGATCTCGCGGTGTTCGCCGTGCTCCTCGTCGCCGCCCTTCGGCGCCTCGATGCCGAACCCGCCCGCGATGACCGACAGGAACGACCGGTTCATCGCCTTGCACATGATGTAGCTGAGGTACGCGCCCGACGAGCCCACGAGGGCGCCCGTGACGATCAGCAGGTCGTTGTTCAGCAGGAATCCCGCCGCGGCCGCCGCCCACCCCGAATAGCTGTTGAGCATCGAGACCACGACCGGCATGTCGCCGCCGCCGATCGACGCGACGAGGTGCCAGCCCAGCGCGAGCGCCAGCAGCGTCACGAGCACGAGCAGCCACAGCTCGGGGGTGAGGACGTACCAGACCGTCAGTACGACGAAGAGGACGAGGGCGCCGACGTTGAGCACGTTCTTGCCCGGCAGCATGAGCGGCCTGGACGAGATGCGCGCCGACAGCTTGAGGAACGCCACGATCGACCCCGTGAAGGTCACGCCGCCGATGAAGACGCCGATGAACACCTCCGCGTGATGGATGTCGGCGAGGGCGCCTTCGAGCCCCACGTCGAACAGCGCCCCGTTCCAGCCCACGAGCACGGCGGCGAGGCCGACGAACGAGTGCAGGAGGGCGATGAGCTCCGGCATCCCGGTCATCTGGACGACCCGCGCACGCCACAGTCCGATCGCACCGCCCACCGCGACGGCGATCACGAGCAGCACGAGACCGGTCGTGCCCGGCGCCGTCCCCCACGCTCCTGCAGCGGTCAGCCACACGGTCGCCACGAGGGCGACGATCATGCCCACGATGCCGTACGTCACACCCCGGCGACTGGTCTCGTGCTTGCTGAGCCCCGCGAGGCTCAGGACGAACAGGAGCGCGGCGACGACATAGGCCGCACCGGCGACGGCGCCCGCGACGGCGATCATCGGGCCTCGCCCTTCTGGAACATCGCCAGCATGCGGCGGGTCACGGCGAAGCCGCCGAAGATGTTGATGCTGGCCAGCAGCACCGCCACCGCGGCGAGGATCTGGACCGTCACGTCGGGCAGGGTGATCTGCACCATTGCGCCGACGACGATGATGCCCGAGATGGCGTTGGTGACGCTCATGAGCGGCGTGTGCAGGGCGTGCGCGACGTTTCCGATCACGTAGAACCCGACGACGACCGCGAGTGTCAGCACCAGGAAGTGCTGCGGCAGCGGGGGCGGTGCGAACGCGCACACCGCGAAGAGGGCGACGATCCCCGCCGCGACGAGGCCGGTGCGCGCGCCCGGCGACATGGCCTTGCGGGCCGGAGCGGCGGTCGCCGGTGCCGAGGCCGGCGTGGACGCCGGAGCGGCAGCCGACACCTGGACGGGCGGCGGCGGCCACGTCACCGCACCGTCGCGCACGACGGTGACCGTCCGCTGCACGACGTCGTCGAAGTCGAGGGTGAGCACCCCGTCCTTGCCGGGCGTGAGCAGCTTCAGCAGGTTGACGAGGTTGGTGGCGAACAGCTGCGACGCCTGCTGCGGCAGGCGTCCGGCGAGGTCGGAGTAGCCGAGGATCGTGACTCCGCCGGGGGTCACGACCCGCTCCCCCGCCACCGAGCCTTCGACGTTTCCCCCTTGAGCGGCCGCCATGTCGACGATGACGCTGCCCGGCTTCATGCTGGCGACGCCGGCGGCGGTGAGGAGCCGGGGCGCAGCACGCCCGGGGATGAGCGCCGTCGTGATGATGATGTCGACGTCGGCGGCCTGCTCGGAGTAGATCTCGGCAGCACGCCGGTCGTAGGCCTCGCTCGTCGCCTTCGCGTAGCCGTCGGCCGACACCTGCTTCGCCTCGTCGGGCACGACGACCTCGAGGTACTCACCGCCGATGGAAGCGACCTGGTCGGCCACTTCGGGGCGGGGATCGGTCGCACGCACGATGGCGCCGAGACTGGATGCCGCACCGATGGCCGCGAGGCCCGCCACGCCCGCGCCCGCCACCAGCACCTTTGCGGGCGGCACCTTGCCGGCCGCCGTCACCTGTCCCGTGAAGAAGCGTCCGAACTCATGGGCCGCCTCGACGACCGCACGGTAGCCGGCGATGTTCGCCATGGAGCTCAGCACGTCCATCGACTGCGCACGCGAGATGCGCGGTACCGCATCCAGGGCGACGGCGGTGATGCCGCGCGTCGCGAGAGATTCGACGAGCTCGGGCCGCAGCGCCGGGCTCAACAGGGCGACGAGGGTGGCCCCGTCGGCCAGCCGATCGATCTCGGCCTGCGTCGGCGCGTCCACCTTCAGCACCACCGGCGACGCCCAGGCGTCGGCTGCGTCGACCACCGTCGCTCCGGATGCGGCGTACGCGGCATCCGGGAACGACGACGCCGCCCCCGCCCCGGCTTCGACGACGACGTCGTAGCCCAGGGCGATGAGCTTGGGAACGGTGGTGGGGGTCGCGGCCACCCGGTTCTCTCCGGGCGCTTCGGCGACGATGCCAATGCGGGTCATGCGTGCCACGATGGCAGACCGTCACGGCGGTACGCCACGTAAGTCGCCCGACACGGTGTGAGAAAACGTCGAACTTTCGATTCCGATAAGGATCAGCAGGGCGGCGATCGGGCCGTCCACCGAAAACGTGGGAGCTTCCTCCGAATGGAGCCGGATCGGCGCGTACGGGTTGCGGATGGGCGGCGATCTCGGAATCGTGGCCCGTCCACAGCCGAAACGGAAAGGAAAAGCATGCTCACGCTGACCCAGACCGCCGCCGAGGCCGTCAAGGAGATCGTCTCGCGGGTGCCCGCCGTCCAGGACGGAGGAGTCCGCATCCGCGACACGGGAGGCACCGGCGGATTCGAGCTGAGCGTCGCTCCTGACCCTCAGCCGGCCGACACGATCGTCGTCACCGACGGCGCCCGTGTCTTCCTCGACGAGACCGCCGCGATCGCGCTGGAAGACCGCGTGCTCGACGCCGAACTCTCTGACGACGGCGCCGTGCGCTTCGCCCTCGCGATCCAGGGCTGACGCCCGCACCTCGGGCCCCGGCATCCACTTCCCTTTCGGATGGATGCCGGGGGCTTCGTGCGGGTTCGGCCCGTGACCTCGGCGGCCCGTAGACTGTGACGGCCAGCCTCTGTAGCTCAATGGAAGAGCAGTTCCGTCCTAAGGAAACGGTTGGGGGTTCGAGTCCCTCCAGGGGCACAGCTTGTTTCTGAATCTGACCAGGTATTTCTCTCATGGTCAGACCGTCGAGAGCACGCTTTTGGCCGCATTTTGGCCGCATTCTGAAAATCTCGAGACCGCCCGGAGGGCGCCGACAAGCCCCTCCAACGCGCTCCGTTGAACGTCGCGGAACGACGAAATCGAGCGTTTCGGGCGTCTCGAGCCTCGTCGAAAAACTGACCAATCTGCTCTCTGCGGCTACTGCGGTCGGGCGTAGCGGGTCTGCGGACCCGCGGGCAGCGCCACGAGCGGCATTGCGTCGTTGAGGCGCGATGCGACGGCATCCAGATCGTCGTCGAAGAGGTCGGCGTAGGTGTCGAGCGTCATGGCTGCCGACGCGTGCCCCAGCATCCGCTGCACGGCCTTCACGTTGGCGCCGGAGCTGATCGCGAGCGATGCGGCGGTGTGGCGGAGGTCGTGAGGCGTCAGCCGCGGGATCGATGGGTCCACAGCCTGCGCGCGGCGGACCGCGTTCGCAAACCATCCCTGTGCGCCTGAGTTGCGCATGTGGTTGACGCCGTCGCCGAAGAGCAGTCCTTCCGGGCCCTTGCCGGCGCAAGCCTGTTCAATCATCGGAGCGAGGCGCTCCGGGTACGGGACCGAGCGCTTCTCGTGCGTCTTGGGCGTGCCGACGTGAATCTCGTACGCGATCATCACCGCGTTTTCCTCGATCACGAAGCGCCGACGGAGGCGGTTCACGCTGCGGACCCGCAGCCCCGTGGCCTCTCCCCAGCGGAGGCCGGTGTAGGCCAACGTCAAGACCATTGTCGGATACGCCGAGCATGCCGCCAACGTCGCCACCTGGTCGTGCGAGAGATAGACGCGGCGTTTTCCAGGCCCGCGCTGAGGAAGGTTGCGCACATGGCGGGCCGGATTGCTCGCGAGGCGGCGATCGTCGATCGCGACGTCGAGGATGCCGGCGAGGACTCCTAAGGCGCGGATGACCACGGTCCGGGACTTCTGCGTAGCGAGGTCGGACACCCAATCCTGGACTTCAGACCGCCGGATCGACCAGATCTCCCTGTCTGCCCAGACCGGAGCGACGTGGTTCTTCCACGCCCGCTCGAGCGTCATGTAGTACGACGGTTTCGACATCGGCGGTTGCTTCGACCGGAGCCAGCTTTCGGCGAACATTCGGACCGGCACCCGCGACGCCACGGGATCGATGTACTCCCCCTTCGACTTCGACACGGTGACCATGGACAGGTAGAGCTTCGCCTCGCGCATCGTCGTGAAGCCCCGCTTCTGCGTCTCGGCGCCATCCGGCTTGCGGTAGCGCACGCGGTAGCGGCGGCCCTTTGCCGTTTCGTACGGGGTGATGGTACCCATCTCGACCTCCTACCGCCTTGATGGTCAGTATCGGGCCAGTGTCGAACACTGATCGAATGCCGTCAATGCGGCCGATGATGAATGTGGCTAGATCTCGGACGACGTCGTCAACTGGCGTTGAGGTGGAGGGGCGCCCTCCCTCCGACGCCGAGAGTGTAGCGATCGTTCGCGTCTCCGTTCTCGCCGCTCACTCCTTGCAGACTCCGCGCTGGCGCGCGTCGCTTAGCAGCCGTTCGACAACGAGCACTGCGCCGCGCCCGATCGCTGGGGTGGGCGGGATGTCGGAGGAAAGTTGATTATGGTCGCGTGCCCCTCGTTCCGATCCGCAACGGCGTCGCCGTGACAGCGCGAGTCGGATGACGTCGTTGGTTGCGTCTCCATCGTCACAAGAGTTCGGTCGGACCAGACCTCGGCAGGACGGAAACGTGTTGGTCCGATACGGGCGGCGGGGCGGGGAGTCGCTGCTTGAGAGCCGTCCGCAATAGGCCAGGATGGGAGAGTTCGCGGCTCTGCAGTCGCTTGCTCGCTCTATAACAGGAGTACCCACCTGTGGTGAATCACGTCGCCTTCATCTGGAACATCGCGGAGTCTCTTCGCGGGCCTTTCAAGCCCTCGGAGTACGGTTCGGTCGTGCTCCCGTTTACTGTGCTGCGCCGGCTCGATGCGGTGCTCGCGGACACGAAGCCGGAGGTGCTGAAAGTCGCGAAGGCCACCGAGAAGCTGCCGGAGAAGCTTCGGGAGATCAAGCTGACCGCAACGTCCGGCCACCAGTTCTACAACACCAGCCCGTTCGACTTCGGCAAGCTGGTCGCCGACCCGGCGGACCTCCGCGCAAATCTCTCCGCGTATCTGGCCGGGTTCTCGCCCAACGTGCGAGACATTTTCGAGCGGTTCGAGTTCGACAAGACGCTGAACAAGCTCGCGGAGAAGAACAAGCTATTCGCCGTGACGGAGAAGTTCGCACAGGCAGACTTCCACCCGCGCACGGTCAGCAATATCCAGATGGGCCTCGTCTTCGAGGAACTCATCCGGTTCGCGAACGAGCGCTCGAACGAGACCGCCGGCGACCACTACACGCCCCGTGAGGTGATCACGCTAATGGTGCAGCTGCTGTTCGTGCTCGACGACGACGCGTTGTCGAAGTCGGGTGTGGTGCGCTCGATTTACGACCCGACCGCCGGTACTGGCGGCATGCTGTCGGTCGCGGACGAGTACCTGCGGAGGATGAACCCGGGCATCCAGCTCAGCCTATATGGGCAGGACTACAACGACGCCTCTTACGCGATCTGCAAAGCCGACATGGTCATCAAGGGCCAAGACGTCGACAACATCGCCCTCGGCGATACCCTCACCGAGGACCACTTCGACGATAAGAAGTTCGACTACGGCCTGTCCAACCCGCCGTTCGGCGTGGACTGGAAAGACCAGCGCGCCTACGTGGACGACGAGCACGCCAAGCTCGGCTTCAACGGCCGCTTCGGCCCCGGAACCCCCGCCGTCAGCGACGGCGCGATGCTGTTCCTGCTGCACCTGGTCTCGAAGATGCGCAAGCCCGAAGACGGCGGCTCCCGCATGGCCATCGTGCTCAACGGGTCGCCACTGTTCTCCGGCGGTGCTGGCGGCGGGGAGTCGAACATCCGCAAGTGGTTGCTCGACAACGACCTCGTCGAAGGGATTATCGGGCTGCCGAAGGACATGTTCTATAACACCGGCATCTCCACCTACATCTGGGTCCTCACGAACCGCAAGACCGACGACCGCAAAGGCCGCGTGCAACTCATCGACGCCCGCGAGATGTTCACCAAGCTCCGCAAAGGCCTCGGGTCCAAACGCAACGAACTCTCACCGACGAACATCGAGACCATCGTTACCCTGTACGCCGGATTTGAAGACGGTGAGCACTCGAAGATTTTCCGCAACGAGGACTTTCTCTACCGCACCATCACTGTCGAACGCCCGCTCAAGCTCAACTGGCGCGCTACCCCCGAGCGCATCGACGCCGTCTTCGAGGCCAAGGCGATTCAGAAGTTGAACGAGGCCGATGCCGCGGCCTTGCGCGCCGCGCTCGATCGGCTCGGCGCGGAGACAGTGTGGAAGAAACGCGCGGAGTTCCAGAAGCGGCTCAAGGATGCCGCGAAAGCCGAGGGCCTCACCATCCCCGCACCGCTTCTCAAGACCGTGACCACCGAGCTCGGAGAGCAGGACGACACCGCCGACACCTGCATGGACGCGAAGGGAAACCCGGAGCCGGACACATCGCTTCGTGACGCCGAGAACGTGCCGTGGGACGAGGACATCAGCGCATACGTCGCCCGTGAGGTCCTTCCGTACGCACCGGACGCGTGGGTCGACCATTCCAAGACTAAGGAAGGCGCGGAGATCCCCTTCACCCGCCACTTCTACCAGTACATTCCACCGCGCTCGCTCGAGGAGATCGACCGCGACCTCGACGCTGTCATGGACCAACTCCGCGCAATGCTCGTCGAGGTCGAGCGTTGAGTCGCGCCGTGCGGGAGTCAGGGGTCGAGTTTCTCGGCGAGGTGCCTTCACACTGGGACGTGCAGCCTGTGGTTACCCTGGCGCGCGTTCTTACGAGCACGGTCGACAAGAAGTCGTACGAGGGTGAACAAGCGGTCAAACTATGCAACTACACCGACGTTTACTACAGCGACCGCATCGTGGACGACTCGAACTTCATGACAGCGACCGCGACTTCCGACCAAATCGCCAAGTTCTCCGTCCGTGCTGGTGACGTGCCGTTCACGAAGGACTCGGAAACGGCAGACGACATCGGTATCCCGTCATACGTGCCGACCGATCTTCCGGGGACTGTCTATGGCTATCACCTCAGCATCTACAGGCCAGTTGACAGGCGACGCGGCCGATTCCTGAAGTACCTCCTCGAATCCGACTACGCCAGGGCCTACTTCGAAGCAAAGACACCTGGAGTGACGCGGGTCGGTCTGAGCCAGGCAACCATCAGGTACTTTCGCGCACCTACGCCTCCAGTCGAAGAGGCTGTGGCAATTGCGGACTACCTGGATCGGGAGACCACTCAGATCGACGCGTTCATCGCGAAGAACGAGGAACTCATCTCTCTCCTCACTGAACGCCGCGCCGCCACAATCACGTCTGTGCTGACGTCGGGTCTCGAAGAAAGCCCCCGCGGTGATGATGATCGGTGGTTCGGAGCGATTCCGGCTCATTGGGAGTCGATGCCGCTCCGCTACCTGCTACGACGAATCGAGCAAGGCGTGAGTCCTCAAGCCGAGGGCGGACTTGCCGACGGCGACGGCCAGTTCGGAGTATTGAAATCAGGATGCGTGAACGGCGGCGTCTGGCGGCCGACGGAGCACAAGTTGCTTTCCAGCGACTTCGATTTCGATCCTTCGTTACTCGTCCGCTCAGGCGACCTTCTGGTGAACCGCGCGAGTGGGAGCATCCCGCTACTTGGTTCGGCGGCTCTCGTGGAAAGGAGCCAGTACCAGCTGATCCTTTCGGACAAGACCTTCCGACTCATTCCCAGTGCGCGGACGACCTCCAGCTATCTGTACTGGCTCCTCAACTCAACGATCTATCGTGAGCAGGTCGAGTCCAGTGTGAGCGGCGCGGACGGCCTCGCGAATAACCTCCCCCAGTCCAGCCTTCGACGATTCGTGTTGCCGGTACCGCCGCGCGAGGAGCAGGACCGGATCGCCTCGTACTTGACCCAGCGATGCGCCCAGATCGACAAGTCGATCGACGCCGCACGTCGCGGGGTCAGATTGGCACGGGAGCGTCGTGCCGCACTGATTTCGGCGGCGGTTACGGGGAAGATCGAAGTGGGGGTGGCGGCGTGAGTGGAGTTGCGGGGGCGCATCTGGAGTCGGTGCTCGAAAATGAGATCGCCGAGTATCTCGCCGCGAACGGCTGGCTGTACTCGCCGACTGATGCCGGCTACGACCGAGAGCTCGCACTGTTTCCCGAGGACGTGCTCGGCTGGCTGGATGATTCGCAGTCGACTGAGTTCACCAAGGTGGTCCGCGCCGATGACACCGACGCGCAGCGCGACGCGGCAGCTCGTGGCATCCTGTCCCGTCTGGCGAAGTCGCTGGACAATGATCCGTTGAAGAATGGTGGGACGATCCGGATCCTGCATGAAGGCTTCTCGATTGTGCCTTTGCATGGTGGTGCGGTGAAGTTCCGGCTGGCGCAGTTCCGACCGGCGACGACGAACAACCCAGACACGCTCGCGGCGTACGCGAAGATGCGCGTGCGTGTGATGCGTCAGGTTCACTACTCGGTGAAGCATCCGAACAAGGCGTTGGATCTGGTGCTGTTCGTGAACGGGATCCCAGTAGCGACGGTGGAGTTGAAGACGGACTTCACGCAGCCGATCAGCAACGCGGTGGCGCAGTATCAGTTCGACCGGAACCCGGCGGGCGAGCCGTTGTTCGGGTTCGCTCGGCGGTCGCTGGTGCACTTCGTGGTGTCGAACAGTGCCGTGCAGATGACCACGAAGCTGGCCGGCGCGGCCACCCGGTTCTTGCCGTTCAACCAGGGCCACGACGAGGGGGCGGGGAACCCGCCGAACCCGAACGGGTCCGCCTCTTCGTACTTCTGGGAGGAGATTCTGCAGCGGGACACCTGGCTGCAGCTGCTGGGATCGTTCGCTCATCTGCAGGTCGAGGTCGATGTGGACCCCGACACCGGCAAGAAAACCCGTACGGAGAAAGTGCTGTTCCCCCGATACCACCAGTGGCGGGCCGTGAGCCGGCTGGTCGTCGCCGCACGTGTAGAGGGGCCAGGGAACCGGTATCTGGTGCAGCATTCGGCGGGGTCAGGGAAGACGAACTCGATCTCTTGGCTGGCGCATCGGCTGTCGCAGCTGCACGACGACGCAAATGAGCGTGTGTTCGACACGGTCGTGGTCGTCACGGACCGGACGGTGCTGGACAAGCAGCTGCAGGACGCCATCGGACAATTCGAGAAGCAGGCCGGGGTGGTGCAGTCGATCACCAAGGATGCCGGCGAGTCGAAGTCGAAGCAGCTGGCTGCCGCGCTCACCGGCGGCAAGAACATCGTGATCGTGACGATCCAATCGTTCGAGGCGCTGATCACCACCATCCAGACGCTCCCCGAGCTGCAGGGCCGCCGGTTCGCGGTGATCGCGGACGAGGCGCACTCGTCGCAGACCGGGTCGACCGCCGGGGCGCTGACGAAGGTGCTGTCGCCGGCGGAGCAGGCCGCGGTCGCCGAGGGTGCCCCCGTCGATTCGGAGGCGTATCTGCAGTGGGCGATGCAGGTCACGGCATCCGCCCCGAACATCTCCTACTTCGCGTTCACCGCCACCCCGAAGGCGAAGACGCTGGAGCTGTTCGGGCGGGTCCCTGCCGGAGGAGCTCTGCCGGAGCCGTTCGACCTGTACTCGATGCAGCAGGCCATCGAGGAGGGGTTCATCCTCGACGTGCTGCAGAACTACACGCCGTACAAGGTGGCATGGAAGCTGCAGCATCCCGGTGACGACTATGACGGCGACGGCGAGGTCGACGAGTCGACCGCGGTGAAGGCGCTGGTCCGGTATGTGCGGCTGCATCCGACGAACATCAGCCAGAAAGCGAAGATCGTCGTCGACCACTTCCGCACCTTCGTGCAGCCGCTGCTGCGCGGCAAAGCGAAAGCGATGGTGGTCACCGGGTCGCGTCTGGAAGCGGTGCGGTGGAAGAAGTACCTCGACGACTACATCGCGGATGCGGGAGTGCAGGGGGTGCGGTCGCTGGTCGCGTTCTCGGGCACCGTGGACGACCCTGAGCTGCTCGGCGACGGACTCACGGAGCGGACGCAGAATCCCGGGGTGCAGTCGGACCTCGCGGAAGCGTTCAAGCCGGCTACGTACAACGTGATGATTGTGGCCGAGAAGTTCCAGACCGGGTTCGATCAGCCCCGACTGGTCGCGATGTACGTCGACAAGAAGCTCGGCGGCGTGCAGGCGGTGCAGACCCTGTCCCGGTTGAACCGCACCTACCCGGGCAAGGACAAGACGTTCGTTCTCGACTTCGTCAACGACCCGCAGGACGTGCTGGACGCCTTCCTGCCGTACTACCGCAAGGCGACGCTCACGGCGACGACCGACCCGAATCTCATCTACGACCTCGTCACGAAACTGGATTCGGCCGGGATCTACGAGATGGCTGAGGTTGAGCAGGCGTTCGACGCGGCCCTGGCCGGCGGAGTGAACGCGAACTCGAAGGTGTCCGCGGCGACCGCGCCGGCGGTAGACCGGTTCCAGAAACGGTGGGTCGCGGCGGTCCTCGACGACGACAAGTCCGAGCAGGACGAGTTGAAGCTGTTCAAGGCGGATGCCGGGCAGTTCGTGAAGTTCTACGACTTCATCTCCCAGGCCCGCAACCTCGAGGACACCGACCTGCCCCGTCGGCACTACTTCTTCCGCCGCATCCTGCCGCAGTTGTCGACCGCGACCTACGTGGAACCGGTGGACATCTCGCAGGCGCAACTCGTCGGTTACAAGATCAACCCCGGCGAATCGGTCAAACTGAACCTCGAGCAAGGGCCGGGCCTAGACCCGATCACCGCCATCGGGTCAGGCGCGATCCACGAGAAGCACCGCAGCGCGCTCGAGGAGATCATCCAGAAACTCAACGAACGCCTCGGCGACAAGTACGGTGTCGGCGTCATCGACATCACCATGAACCACATAGTCGGCAAGCTCGCGCTCGACTATGACCTCGCTCAGCAAGCCGAAGTCAACACCCCGGAGCAGTTCGCCGAGTCTCCCGCGCTGCCGAAAGCGTTCCAGAGGGCAGTTGTCGAAGTGCGGGATGAGACGCCCGCGTTCATCGACGACCTGCTCGGGGATAGCGGGCTGTTCGCCGAGCTGGGGAAGGCGTTGCCCGCGATGCTGTACGAGTACCTCAAAGACCGGGGGGCCGCGCGTGGCTGACCTCAAGCTCTTTCGCGTCGCCGCGGGAGCCGACAACCAGCCCGAGGCAATCATGCTCGTAATGGACCAGATGGAAGCGATGGCGCCGCGTTAAGCGGACGAGCGGCGCTGATCGGCAAGACTGACAACCATCCCTCGTACGGCACTACTCGACCACCGGTAGTCGGCGACCGTCGCAGAAAGGCAACGCAGTTGAGCGAATCCACCACCAGTTTCACGGCGAGCTCAATCGGTCTCCTCACCCTTCTCAAGTCCGGGCACGATGGCCGTCTCCAGCTTCCCGACTTCCAGCGAAGCTGGGTGTGGGACGAGGAGCGCATTCGCAGCCTCATCGCCTCCGTGTCGCGCGGGTTCCCCGTCGGTGCGGTGATGACGCTGAAGACCGGTGGCGCAGTCGAATTCAAGCCGCGCGTGCTTGAGGGTGCTCCCGTCGACGCGGGTCAGCAGAAGGCGGAGTCGCTTCTGCTCGACGGACAGCAGCGGCTCACGTCGATGTACCAGGTCCTGATGCGCGACGAAGTCGTGCACACCATCACGCCGCGTCGTCAGCGGGTGAAGAGATGGTTCTATCTCGACATCGAGAA
>PJUC01000485.1_pt1 | contig 15659 bp, 18 predicted proteins | sample 1512161 | NCBI WGS metagenome assembly PJUC01 (sample SAMN08177676, study PRJNA422409) | Soil metagenome, whole genome shotgun sequencing project. | isolation source: Soil enriched on filter paper | place: USA: Madison | collected 2015-01-15
AAACGCAGCGTGTCATTGAAGGACTTCAGCGCGGCCGACCACGTGCAGGTCCTGGCCGCCGGCACCGGCCACGGCAAGGCCGACGACGTGATGGCGGCGCAGGGCATCCAGCGGCGCATCAAGCTGCGCGTGCCCCACTTCGTGGCCATCGGCCACATCCTGCGCTCGAGCCACATGATCGCGACGGTGCCCGAGCGGCTTGCACAGAGCATCGCGGAGCCCTTCGGGCTGGTGTGGCGCCCTCACCCGGTGGCGCTGCCGCAGATAGCGATCAACCTGTTCTGGCACGCGAAGGCGCACCGCGATCCAGGCAACCAGTGGATGCGCGGCTTGCTGTTCGACAACTTCGCGGACGGCGGTTGACCGGTTGACCGGTTGGCCGATGCCGGCTATCGGTCGGCCTTCGGAGGCTCGATGCGATCGGGCATGCCGTGCCTCGCGAGCTGGTCGACATTGCGCAGCAGCGTCGGCACGCGGTAAGGGCCGTCCATGCGCACAACCTCCGTGGCGGCGGCCGAAGCGTCGATGCCGACCGCCGTCACGAACAACGGCGCTTCGCTCTGGCCGCGCCGCACCTCGATGGCATCGGTCGCGCTGTGATAGCGCGTCTTCGCGACGCCGACCACGGCCAGCTTGCGCCCGAGCGCCTCATGCAGATGCGCGCCCAGGCCCGGATGCCCCGGTGCCAGCGTCACGTAGCCGTCCACGATGATCAGGTCCGCCTGCGGGCCATTGCGCAGAACACCCAGCAGGCAAGGCAATTCGCGCCTGTAGAACGCACCGGGCTCGTACGGCGCCACCTCGCTGAAGCCGGCCACGGCATGTGTTTCTTCGCGCTCCGCGGTCCAGCCGCGAAACCAGACACCCGCCGCCACGGCGATGCCGTCGGCGCGATAGTCGACGTCGAGGCAGACCAGCAGCGGCGCTTCCATCTCAGGCCTCCGTCGCTTCGGATTCGAGCGCCGCGGCGGGCCACCGGCCGAGCACCTCGTGCACGCCCTGCCCCACATGGCTGTCGATCAGCGCGAGCTTGCCGGCGCGCCAGCGCACCGGTTGCTCGATCGCGTGCTTCTCGAGCTTGCGCCTCGCGTACACCAGCGTCATGTGCGGCGTGAAGGCGCGCTTGGGCTTGAAGCCCGCGTCGGCCAGCGCTTCGCCCAGCCGCTGCCTGAAGGCCATGAGCGCCTCGACGCCCGCGTCGTCGCCATACAGCACGAGTGCCTGGCTCTTCGCATAGCTCATGGCTTCGTCGAAGACGACATCGAACGCGGGCGGCGGCAGCGTCGCTGCGGCGGCCAGGGCCTGCTCGACCTTGTCGCGCGGCACCGCTGCGTAGTCGCCCAGGTCGAACAGCGTGACATGCAGGCGGTGCGCCTCGACCACCGTGCCCTTCAGCGCGTGCTGGAAATTCATGCGCTCGCCGAGCGCTGCAATCGTCGAGGCGTCCTGCGCGCCGGGAAGCAATGCGAAGAAGAGCGAGTGCGGCATCGGCTCGGCGCGTTGCGCCTTGCTGCGGGGGCGCGGCAAGGGCCGCGGTGGAGGATCGATGCCGGGAAGAAGAAGCTGTTGAGACATGCCTCGATCATCGCCCATCGACCCGGCGCCTTCAGGTGCTCTTCAGCAGGCGCCAAGCTCGTCTTCAGGCTGGAATTCCAGAATCGCCGAGCGCTGATGGCATGGCTTCAAGCCACCAACAGTCTCAATGATCCCAACGACTCCAACCAGGAATTTCATCTTGACGAAAACGCAAGCCTGCACCGCCCTCGCCGCACTTCTGCTCGGCACCGCATCCATGGGCGTCTGCGCCGCCGGCCCGGCGCAGGACACCGGTCTCTACGTGGGCGGCTCCGTCGGCCGTTCGAGCTACAGCCTCTCTTCTTCCAACACCGTGCCCACCCCGTGGGGCGGCCAGAAAGCCAGCAAGGCCGGCACGGCCTACAAGCTGTACGGCGGCTATCGCCTGACGGAAAACTTCGGCGTGGAAGTCGGCTACGCGCGGCTTGGCCGCGTGAGCCAGTGGACGGCGGCGGGCCTGGGCTACTCCAGCCTGCAGAGCGGCACCGGCCAGGCCTTCTACGCGGCCGCCACGGCACGCCTGCCACTGGGCGATGCCTTTGCGCTCAACGGCCGCCTGGGTGTTTCGCGCGGCCGCATCTCCGGCGGCGACAACAACAATACCGTCAACTGGTGGCAACCCGGCGGCCAGCGCTTCTCGGGCAGCTCGACCGGCCTCATGGCGGGCTTCGGCGCCGAATACCGCATGACGCAGAACCTCGCGATCACCGCCGACTACGACTACTTCGGCAAGCTGTCGAAGCAGGCCAAGGGCGGCATGCTGTCGGTGGGTTTGAAGGCCAGCTTCTAAGCGCTGGTGTAGCGACCGCGACTGGCGCACTCACGCCAGTCGCGGTGGTCGGCGCGGAACCTGTCAGGGCTTCACGAACCTGTAGGCGAAGCGATCGGTCTCGCCCTTGATCGAGGGATCGAACACCTTGATCGAGTGCGTGTCTTTCTTTTCCGCGAGCAAGGTGCTTTCCTCGTCCAGGACGAAGCCGGCCGCCTCCACCTCGTTGCGAACGGATACGGGCTCGATGCGATGCAGCGACTGAGCGTCGTTCGTGCCTGCACCGCCGGCGGCGGCGTGGTCTACAACAACGTAGAACCCGCCGGGCTTCAGCCGTTCGAATACAGCTTGATTGAAAAGGGCCGCCGTCGCCCCCCGGGCCTGGGCCAGGGACGTATGGAGGTCGTGATAGAACAGGTGCAGCCACACGACATCCGCTGGTTGCGTGGCCTCCGGCAGCGCCACGAGCTCCGCGGAGACGACTTCGACGTTCTCCCGGCCCGGCTCCTTCGCAAGCGCTCGCATGCGGCCGACCGGATCGTCGCTGAAGTGGGCGACCTCGGCCGGCACGAAGCTGTAGACCCGCCCTTCGGGTCCCACGGTGTCGGAGAAGAGGCGGGTCCAGCCGCCGTCGCCTGGATAAACGTCAATGACGGTGGAACCCGCATCTACGCGTGCGAACCGGATCAACTTGGGTAGCTTGGATTGGTCGTACATAGGGAGCTCCGTTAGGGTGGTCGAAGAGCGCGCGGCGTGCGGCGAATGGCGAGCGCTACGCCGGCCCGATCAGTAGAACTTGGCCCGGACCAGCAGCACCGCTCGGACCGATCGGCCATGCGCCGCAGCGGAGTCATCGCGTCGTAGGCCTACAAGGGAGTGCCGCCGCGTGTCGACTACGCGCTGACCCCACTCGGTCGCAGTCTGGCCGACGCGGTCGTGGCGCTGTGCACTTGGGGGAACCGGGAACGCGGCAGAACCGGCAAGCATCTTCGCCGAGCGAGTTACCTTGTCCTGACAGCCTCCAAGCCAAACGACTCTTGACCGGAAGATACGGTTAACCGAACTGGCCGTCTGTGCGGCAGCGAACGCGTCACGTCGCATGAATCCGTCGGTGCGCGAATGCGCAACCGACAATGGCGTCCTCCCGAACGGGTGCAGAAAGGTCAAAAATCAGGCACGTCGTGGTCGTGTCCGCACATGGAGTGCGTCAACTACGCATCAAGGGGAGCCGATAGCCTCGACAGGGCTGCCACACGACAGACATCCAGAATTTCATCGGCGAGGGGCGAGTCGTCAGGACACGCCCGCGACAGCATCAACGCGCCAATCGCCTGCGCGAACACTTCGATGCGTCTGGCGCGCTGGGCTCCTGCCCGTTTGCCGTCCTCCGGCGTACCGAGCGGGTTGGCCAGGGTCGCCAGCAGGCCTTCAACGCCGGCCTCGAAAGTCGTCTTGATCGACGCCGGCTGACGCGCAGCGTCTCCGCATAGCGCGGCCATCGTGCAACCTTCACCACGAGCGTCCCGATGCTCTCGGGACAGGTATTGCTTGACGACCGCTGTCGCATCGGCCCCTTCGGCTTTGGCAGCCGACTGCGCAAAACCACAGGTCGCCGCCTCCGCCAGCAGGTCTGCCTTGGAGCCGAAGTGCTTGTAGAACCCGCCGTGGGTGAAGCCTGCGACCGCCATCAAGTCCGCGATCCCTACCCCGTCGTAGCCACGCTCGCGAAACAGGGTGGAGGCCGTTTCGACGATGTGCGCCCGGTTCGCCTGCGCCTGCGCTTTGGTGACCTTCATGTCCAGGATCCCTCTAGATGTGCCATTGGTGAAGCCTTGAATATACATTGATGTTAACTATCATCAAAATCCTTGACAACAAAGATGATGATCGACATCATTAAGCCAACTTGCCTTGGAAGGCTTCCGAATATGAGCGGCATCCACCTGATCAACGACGACACAGCAACCCAACATGACTGACAACACGCTTTTCGAGTCCTACACCCTTGGCTCACTCAAACTTTCCAACCGCATCGTGATGGCGCCGCTGACGCGCAATCGTGCCGGTGCGGGCCTGGTACCCAGCGAGCATGCCGCCACCTACTACGGCCAGCGCGCCTCGGCCGGCCTGTTGATCACGGAAGCCACGCAGATCTCGGCACAGGCTCAGGGCTACCAGGACACCCCGGGCCTCTACACGCAGCCGCAGATCGACGGCTGGCGCAAGGTGACCGACGCCGTTCATGCCAAGGGCGGGCGGATCTTCGTCCAGTTGTGGCACGTCGGACGCATCTCGCACGTCGATCTGCAGCCCGGTGGCGCTCTACCGGTTGCACCTTCGGCCATCCGCGCCGCGACCAAGACCTTTGTCAACAATGGTTTTCACGACGTCTCCGAGCCACGTGCTCTGACCTTGGATGAGCTTCCGGGCATCGTCGAAGATTTCCGCAAGGCTGCGGCCAACGCGATCGCCGCGGGCTTCGATGGCGTCGAGATCCACGGTGCCAACGGCTATCTGCTCGAACAGTTCATCAAGGACGGCGCCAACGCACGCACGGACGCGTACGGCGGCTCCATCGAGAACCGTGCCCGCCTCTTGCTGGAAGTCACCGCCGCAGTGACCAAGGAAATCGGTGCGGACCGCACTGCCGTGCGTCTGTCTCCCGTCTCGCCGGCCAACGGCATTTCCTGCAGCGATCCGCAACCGCAGTACGAATACATCTCCGAACAGCTCAGCGCACTGGGCATCGTTTATCTGCACGTGGTGGAAGGCGCCACCGGCGGTCCGCGCGATGTCGCACCGTTCGACTTCGATGCTTTGCGCAGCCGCTTCAAAAACACTTACCTGGCCAACAACGGGTATGACCTCGAACTGGCCAACGCCCGCCTGATCGGTGGCGAGGCCGACCTGTTCGCCTTTGGACGCCCCTTCATCAGCAACCCCGACCTGGTCGAAAGACTGAAAGCCGGCGCCCCCCTCGCCGCCCTGAACCCGGCCACGCTCTATGGGGGTGGCGCGGCGGGCTACATCGACTACCCGGCGCTCGCCGGTTCCAGCGCCCAGTAGCGATTGCCCCATGCCTCACACCGCGGCATGGGCTCACCTTTCTATCAAGAGGAAAAACACATGACCACTCGTACCACTGTTCTCATCACGGGCGCCTCGACCGGCATTGGCGCCATTTATGCCGACCGCTTCGCACGCCGCGGCCACGACCTTGTGCTGGTGGCGCGCGACCAGGCGCGGCTGGAAACGCTCGCTGCACGCCTGCGCGACGAAACCGGCACTGCCGTCGAGATCCTTGCGGCCGACCTGACCCAACCTGGCGATCTGGCCGCAGTCGAGGCGCGCCTGCGCGAGGACGCCAGGATCGACACCCTGATCAACAACGCCGGGGCCGCGCTGTCCGGTCAGTTCATCGACCAGTCGACAGACGATGTGGCCCGCCTGGTCAGCCTCAACACCACCGCACTCGTCAGGCTGGCGAGCGCCATCGCCCCGCGCTTGGCGAAGGCTGGCAAAGGCGCGATCGTCAACATCGGCTCGGTGGTCGGCCTGGCGCCCGAGTTCGGCATGTCCGTCTACGGTGCGACCAAGGCCTTCGTGCTGTTCCTGTCCCAGGGGCTGAGCCTGGAGCTCACGCCCAGGGGTGTCTACGTGCAGGCGGTGTTGCCTGCCGGAACCCGTACTGAGATCTGGGAACGCGCGGGCATCGACAGCAGTTCGATGCCCGATCTGATGGGAGTGGAAGAACTGGTAGATGCCGCGCTGGTGGGATTCAACCGCCGCGAACTCGTGACCATCCCGCCGCTGCACGATGCCGCGCGCTGGGAGGTGCTGAACACGGCACGCCAGGCCCTGATCGGGGACATCCGGCAGGCACACGTGGCTGAGCGCTATCGAACCGTCGCCTGAAGCGGCTAAAGACTCCAGAGCGCAACGGACGGCACATGACATTCAAGGCACTGCTCGCCAGCAAGACCGGCGACACCATTTCAACCGGCCTGGTCGACTTCAAGGACGAGGAGCTGATGCCGGGCGACGTCACCATTGCGGTCGAATACTCGACGGTGAACTACAAGGACGCGATGGCGCTCAGTGGCCGGTCACCGGTCATTCGCCAGTTTCCGCTGATTCCTGGCATCGACTTTGCCGGTGTCGTCGAGTCGTCGGCCTATCCTGGCCTCGTCGCTGGCGACCGCGTGCTGGCGACGGGCTGGGGACTGAGCCAGACGCACCATGGTGGCTTCGCGCAAAAGGCGCGGGTGAGCGGTGATTGGCTGGTCAAGGTCCCGGAAGTCTTTTCGACCCGGGATGCCATGGCCATTGGCACCGCCGGGTTCACCGCCATGTTGTCCGTACTCGCACTGGAGCATGGCGGCCTGACACCCGAGCTTGGCGACATCCTGGTGACCGGCGCCAATGGCGGCGCCGGCTCCGTGGCCATCGCACTGCTGTCGGGCCTGGGCTACCGCGTGATCGCCTCGACCGGTCGCCTCGAGGAAGCCGCCTACCTGCGTACGCTGGGCGCGGCGGACGTCATCGACCGCCACACCCTTTCCGAAGCGGGCGCACCGATCGCCAGGGAGCGGTGGGCCGGGGCCATCGATTCGGTCGGCAGTCATACGTTGGCGAACGTCCTGGCCCAGACCCGGTATCGCGGTGTGGTCGCGGCCTTCGGCCTCGCACAGGGCGCGGACCTGCCGGCATCCGTGCTGCCGTTCATCCTGCGCAACGTCACCCTCGCTGGCATCGACTCGGTCAATGCGCCGCAGCCTGTGCGGCTGCAGGCGTGGTCGCGTCTGGCCAGCGACCTGGATCTGGACAAGCTTGCACGGACCACCAGGGTGATTGGCCTCGCAGAGGTTCCTGAAGTCGCCAGCCAGGTCCTCGCAGGGAAGGTTCAGGGGCGCACCATCGTCGACGTGAACGCCTGACCGCCAACGCGATGACGATGCCCCCTACCGACAAGCACCCAGGATCGCACATGCCCTACATCGACACCCCCAACCAATCGATCGACGTCGACGGGACTGCATTCGCGTACCGTGACCTGGGGCCGCGCAGCGGCGTGCCGCTGGTTCTGCTCAATCACTGGGGCGCGGTCCTCGACAATTTCGACCCGCGTATCGTCGATGGACTTGCCCGCAGACATCGCATCATCGCCATCGACTACCGGGGGATCGGCGCTTCAGGCGGAACAGCACCCGTGACCATCGATGCCATGGCCCGGGACGCGATCTCGCTGATCCACGCACTGGGTTTCGAGAAGGTCGACCTGCTCGGCTTCTCCCTCGGAGGATTCGTGGCACAGGACATGATGCTGAAAGCTCCTGGCCTGGTGCGCCGGCTCATCCTGACCGGCACGGGGCCGGCGGGCGGCAAAGGCATCGAACGGGTCGGAGCGGTTTCTTGGCCGCTGATCGTCAAAGGCCTGTTGACGCTGCGCGATCCAAAGACCTATCTGTTCTTCACCTCCACGGCCAATGGCCGTCGAGCCGCGAAAGCCTTCCTGGCGCGACTGAAGGAGCGCAAGGCGGATCGGGACAAGGAACCGACGCCACGAGCTTTCCTGCGGCAGCTGAAGGCCATCAAGGCCTGGGGCCGGCAGGCGCCGCAGGATCTGGGCGGCATCCGCATCCCTGTGCTGATCGCCAATGGCGACAACGACATCATGGTGCCCACCGTGAACAGCCATGACATCGCGCGTCGCATTCCTGGCTCGCAACTGGTCATCTACAAGGACGCCGGGCATGGCGGGATCTTCCAGTACCACGGCGAGTTCGTGCCCAGGGCGCTGGCCTTCCTCAATGACTGAACAATAAAAAACCCTGAAAAAGCCCCCATGAAAGCTTTCATCATCGACCGGTACGGAAAGAAAGAAGTCGGCCGTATTGCCGACATGCCCGACCCAGAGGTCCGGGACGATGACGTCCTGATCCGGATCCACGCGGCGAGCATCAATCCCCTGGACTCGAAGACCAAGAGCGGTGAATTCAAGTTGATTCTTCCCTACCGCCTCCCCCTGATCCTGGGCAACGACATGGCCGGAACGGTCGTGCGGGTCGGCGCTCGCGTTCGCAACTTCAAGCCCGGCGATGAGATCTACGCACGCCCCGACGACGATCGCATCGGCACCTTCGCCGAGTTCATTGCCGTCAAGGCGTCATCGCTGGCACTGAAGCCCGCGAATCTCAGCATGGTCGAGGCCGCATCCGTTCCTCTGGCGGCCCTGACGGCCTGGCAGGTGCTGGTCGAAACCGCCAAGCTGAAAAGGGGGCAGAAGGTTCTGATCCATGCCGGCTCCGGCGGCGTCGGCACCATCGCCATCCAACTGGCCAAGCATCTCGGGGCGTTCGTGGCCACGACCACCAGTACGGCCAACATCGCCTGGGTGAAGGACTTGGGAGCGGACGTCGTCATCGACTACAAACAGCAGGACTTCGCCGCGGTGCATCGCGACTACGACGTGGTGCTGAACAGCCTCGGAAACGGCGAGCTGAACAAATCCCTCCAGGTTCTCAAGCCGGGCGGGCACCTCATCTCCATCTCCGGGCCGCCGACCCCGGCGTTCGCCATCGCGCGAGGACTGGCCTGGCCGCTCCGACTGGCGCTGCGCCTGTTGAGTTTCAGCATCAGGAACAAGGCAAAGAAGAACGGGGGCCAATACACCTTCGTCTTCATGCGGGCCGATGGGGCGCAGTTGCGCGAGATCACGGCCCTCATCGAGTCAGGCGCCATCCGCCCGGTCGTCGACAAGGTATTCCCATTTCAGGACACCCACAAAGCTTTGGCCTACGTCGACAGTGGGCGCGCCAAGGGCAAGGTCGTGGTGCAAATGCTGTAGCTGACGCGCATGCGGCACGACACGGAGAACGACAGGAGTACCCACACAACCATCAACATCGGCAAGCGCGCTGGTAACCGGCGCATCCAGCGGCATTGGCGCGGCCATCGCGCGTGAGCTGGCGGCGCTCGGCTCGGCAAGCCCGATGCCGCGGGCGCCCTGTGGGACGCCGGGCTCGCCGGCGGCCCGATCGACATCCTGATCGACAACGCCGGGTTCGGCTATTTCCGCCGGTTCGACGAGGTCGACTGGGCGCGCGACGCGGAACTCATCCAACTCAACATGACCTCGCTGGTCGCGCCGGTGACCTGCATCTGCCCTGGCGGCACCGAAACCGCGTTCCACGCTGCGTCCGGCGGGGGCGACTACTCGTGGATCGCGAACGCGTCGACGAAAAGCTCGGAGTTCGTGGCGCACGCCGCGATCCGCGCGATGCTGCGCGACAAGCGCACGGTGGTGCCCGGGCTGTTCAACAAGCTGTCGTGCTTCGACGTGCGTTTCTTGACACGGCGGTTCGCGTCGCGTGTGGCGACTCAAGTGCTCGGCAAGCCGCGGTTGGCACTGCCGGCGCGACAAGGGACTTGAGACCGCGGGCAACCATTGCAGACAACTGCAGGGGCGCTCTCACTCCCACTCGATCGTCGCCGGCGGCTTGCTCGAAACGTCGTAAGTCACCCGGTTGATCCCGCGCACTTCATTGATGATGCGCCCCGACACCTTCTTGAGCAGCGCATACGGCAGCTCCGCCCAGTCCGCCGTCATGAAGTCGCTGGTCTGCACCGCACGCAGCGCGACCACGTAGTCGTAGGTGCGGCCGTCGCCCATCACGCCCACGCTCTTCACCGGCAGGAACACGGTGAAGGCCTGGCTCGTGAGGTCGTACCAGGTCTTGCCGGTTTCGGCGTCGGTGAAGTTGCGCAGTTCCTCGATGAAGATCGCGTCGGCGCGGCGCAGCAGGTCGGCGTATTCCTTCTTCACTTCGCCGAGGATGCGCACGCCCAGGCCGGGGCCCGGGAACGGATGGCGATACACCATCTCGGGTGGCAGGCCGAGCGCCACGCCCAGCTCGCGCACTTCGTCCTTGAACAGGTCGCGCAGCGGCTCCAGCAGCTTCAGGCCGAGCTGCTCGGGCAGGCCGCCCACGTTGTGGTGGCTCTTGATGGTGACGGCCTTCTTGCTCTTGGCGCCGCCCGACTCGATGACGTCGGGGTAGATGGTGCCTTGCGCCAGGAAGGTCGCGCCCTTGTGGCCCCCGTCGCCAGCCTTCAGTTTCGCGGCTTCCTGCTTGAACACGGTGACGAATTCGCCGCCGATGATCTTGCGCTTGGCTTCGGGGTCGCTCACGCCGGCGAGCTTGCCGAGGAACAGCTCGCTGGCGTCCACGCGGATCACCTTCGCGTGCAGCTTGCCTTCGAACATTTCCATGACCATGTCGCCTTCGTTCAGGCGCAGCAGGCCATGGTCGACGAACACGCAGGTCAGCTGGTCGCCGATGGCGCGGTGGATGAGCGCGGCGGCCACGCTCGAATCGACACCACCCGACAGGCCGAGGATGACTTCTTCGTCGCCCACTTGCTCGCGGATTTTCTGCACGGCTTCCGCGATGTGGTCGCGCATGACCCAGTCGGGCTTGGCGTCGCAGATGCCGAGCACGAAGCGCTCGATGATCGCCTTGCCCTGCACGGTGTGCGTCACTTCGGGGTGGAACTGCAGCGCGTAGTAGCGGCGCGCCTCGTCGGCCATGCCGGCGATGGGGCAGCTGTCGGTGCTGGCCATGAGCTTGAAGCCCGGCGGCAGTTCGGTGACCTTGTCGCCGTGGCTCATCCACACGTTGAGCATGCCGTGGCCTTCGGGCGTGGTGAAGTCGGCGATGTCCTTCAGCAGCGCGGTGTGGCCGTGGGCGCGCACGGCCGCGAAGCCGAATTCGCGCTTGTGGCCGCCCTCGACCTTGCCGCCGAGTTGGTGCGCCATGGTCTGCATGCCGTAGCAGATGCCGAGCACCGGCACGCCGAGGTCGAACACGGCTTGCGGGGCCTTGTCGGTGGTTTCCTCGTACACGCTGGCGTGGCTGCCCGAAAGGATCACGCCCTTCAGGTGGCCGTCGGCGGCGTATTCGCGCACCCATTCGTCGGTGACGTCGCAGGGATGCACTTCGCTCAGCACGTGAGCTTCGCGCACGCGGCGTGCGATCAGCTGGGTGACTTGCGAGCCGAAATCGAGGATAAGGATCTTGTCGTGTTGCATGGCGAAGGACTCAGAGCGTTGAAATGTCGAACAGCCGGACGCCGGCTTGCGGCGCGGCCTGGATGAGGCGCTCGTCGAAGGTGGCGAGCGGAAGATTGAGCGATTTTGCGAGCCAGAGATAGCCGGCGTCGTACTGGGACACGCCCGCGTCGATGGCCACGGCAAGCACGGCCTTGTGCTGCGCCGGCGCCAGCTCGTGCAGCTCGACGCGGTGGCGTATGGCGTCGAGCACGCTCCACAGCCCTTCGACCGCGGACGAGGGAATGCGGCCGCTTCGCACGCCATTGGCCAGGATGTTGGCGCACTCCCATTGCCACACATTGGGCGCCTGCGGCTCGACCTCGTCGCGGCGAATGGCGGCGTAGAGCTTGCGGGTGTGTTCGGTGGCGTGGTCGGGCAGCAGCCAAGCGGCGGTGACCGAGGCGTCCATGACGAAGGCTGTCATGGCTGGCGCCCTTCGGCGCGCAAGGCGCTCGGTGAGGCGCCGGGCTGGATGGTGGCGTGCAGCGCGTCGATCTGGCCGAGCTCGCGCTGGATCTGCTCGTCGGTGATGACCGGCTTGCGGCGCACCGGCAGCATGCGCACGACTTCCTTGCCGTGGCGGGTGATGCGAACCTCCTCGCCCTTTTCGACCGAGTCGATCAGGGCCGAGAAGTTGTTCTTGGCTTCGGCGATACCGATGGATTGCATTTGGGCCAGAAAATTGGAATCTGGCCCAAATTCTAAACCCAATCTGGCCTGACTCTCAAGATCTGGCCAGATTGGGCTTATTCAGCGCGGTAGTTCGGCGCTTCCTTGGTGATCTGCACGTCGTGGACGTGGCTCTCACGAATGCCGGCTGTGGTGATCTCGACGAACTCTGCCTTGTTCTGCATGTCCTCGATGGTCGCGCAGCCGCAGTAGCCCATGCTGGCACGCACGCCACCGGCCATCTGGTAGACGATGGAAACGATCGAGCCCTTGTAGGGCACGCGGCCTTCGATGCCTTCGGGCACCAGCTTGTCGGTGTTGGGGTTGCCGGTGGTCGATTCCTGGAAGTACCGGTCGGCGCTGCCCTGCTGCATCGCGCCGATGGAGCCCATGCCGCGGTAGCTCTTGTAGCTGCGGCCCTGGTACAGCACGATTTCGCCCGGCGCCTCTTCGGTGCCGGCGAACATGCTGCCCATCATCACGGTGCTGGCGCCGGCCGCGATGGCCTTGGCGATGTCGCCCGAGTAGCGCACGCCGCCGTCGGAGATCAGCGGAATGCCCGTGCCCTGCAGCGCGGTGGCCACGCTGTCGACCGCCATGATCTGCGGCACGCCCACGCCGGCCACGATGCGGGTGGTGCAGATGGAGCCGGGGCCGATGCCGACCTTGACGGCGTCGGCGCCGACGTCGGCCAGCGCGCGCGCGGCGTCGCCGGTGGCGATGTTGCCGCCGATGACGTCGACCTGCGGATAGTTCTTCTTGACCCAGCGCACGCGCTCGATCACGCCGGCGCTGTGGCCGTGGGCGGTGTCGACCACGATGGCGTCGACGCCGGCCTTCACCAGCGCCTCGACGCGCTCCTCGGTGCCGTCGCCCACGCCGACCGCAGCGCCCACGCGCAGGCGGCCGTTGGCGTCGCGCGCGGCGTTGGGGAAGCTGGTCTGCTTGGTGATGTCCTTGACGGTGATCAGGCCCTTGAGCTCCCAGTCGCCGTTGATGACCAGCAGGCGCTCGAGCTTGTACTTGTTGAGCAGCGCCTTGGCTTCGGCCAGCGTGGTGCCGTCGGGCACGGTGATGAGCTTCTCGCGCCGCGTCATGATTTCGCTGACGGGCACGTCGTAGCGGTTCTCGAAGCGCAGGTCGCGCCCCGTGACGATGCCGACCACCTTGCCGGCGTCGACCACCGGGAAGCCCGAGATGCCGAGCTGCTCGGACAGCGCCATCACCTGGCGCACCGAGTGCGTGGGGGTGATCACGACCGGGTCGCGCAGCACGCCCGATTCGTATCGCTTCACGCGGGCCACTTCAGCGGCCTGCTGCTGCGCCGTGAGGTTCTTGTGCACGATCCCCATACCGCCCTCCTGCGCGATGGCGATCGCAAGGCGGGCTTCCGTCACGGTGTCCATGGCCGCAGAGACGAGCGGCAGGTTCAGCGTGATGTTGCGGGAGAGTTTGGTGGCGAGGGAGGTGTCCTTGGGCAGGACCTGGGAGAACGCTGGCACCAACAACACGTCGTCGAAGGTGAGCGCTTTGCCGAGAAGGCGCATGGGTGAAGCTCCAAAAGACGGATTGTAACGAGGGCCCCGAGGGGTTTGCTGGCGCAGGCCATTAACGAACGTTGCAAAACCACCCAATGAGGATGTTGCAAAAAGTAAGGCAAGGCTAAACTTCGGGGATGAAATTCGTGCACTGGCTGCTATTGGGATGTGTCGTTGCGATGCCGCTGTCGGCGAGCGCGCAGTGGCAATGGATCGACAAGAACGGCAAGAAGGTCTTCAGCGACCAGGCCCCGCCGCCGGACGTGCCCGAGAAGAACATCCTGCGCCGCGTCGGCCCGGCGCCGGGGGCGCGCTCCACGGCGAACCCGAACGTAGACGCCGCGCCGGCCGAAGCCGCGGCCGATGCCGCTGCAGCCGCCCCCGCAAAGGCCGCGGCCGCCCCCAAGCCGACCGGCGTCGACAAGGAGCTCGAGGAAAAGACCAGGAAGGCCGAGGCCGACGCAAAGACCAAGCAGGCCGCGGAAGCCGCCAAGGTGGCGCAGGCCAAGGCCGAGAACTGCACCCGCGCCCGTCAGGCCAAGGCCACGGTCGACAGCGGCATGCGCATTGCGCGGGTCAACGCGCAGGGCGAGCGCGAAATCATGGATGACACCGCACGCGCTGCCGAGCAGAAGCGCGTGCAATCGGTGATCGACGCCGACTGCAAGTAAGGCGCCGGCACCGCCGGCTTCAGTAGCCGGCCTTGCCGCCCTTGCGGCGGTTCGCAAAAAGGCCGGTGCCCTTCGCGCCCTGTCGCTGGAAGCGCTCCCGCCGCGCCACCTTGGGGTCGACCGCCAGGGGCCGGCACAGCTCGATGCGGTCGCCGTCCTTTACGGGCTGCTCCCACTCGACCACCCTGCCCCAGATGCCGGGCGTCATTGCGTGGCGCCAGTCCAGTTCGGGAAATCGCGCGGAAAGGCCGCTCGCCTTCACCGCTTCGGCCAGCGTGGCACCGGGCGCGAGCTGCAGCACCTGCTCGAACACCTCGCGCGCAGCGGGCGAACAGCTCAGCGTGACCTCGATCATCAGGGGCTGCCGTAGACCTGCTCGGCGCGCTTGACGAAGGCCTCCACCAGGCTCGATGCGATGGTGTCGAACACCGGCCCCACCAGCGCCTGCAGGGCGAAGTTGCTGAAGCCGTAGCTCAGGTGCAGCTCGACACGGCAGGCGCGCTCGCCCTCGTCGCCCACGGGCACGAATTTCCACTTGCCGTCGAGGTTGGAGAAAGGCCCGTCGACCAGCTTGAGCTGGACTTCGCGCCCCGGCACATGCGTGTTGCGGGTGGTGAAACTCTGGTGCAGTCCGGCAAAGGCAAGGCCGACTTCGGCGGTCATGCCGGCCTCGTCCTGCTCGATGACTCGCGACTTGTCGCACCAGGGAAGAAATTGCGGATACTTGGCCACATCGGTGACGAGCGCATACATCTCTTCGGCGCTGTACCAGATGAGGACGGACTTGTTGACTGTTTTCATAGAATCGGCACAGCGTGCGCGATGGATTGTATTGAAGCCATGCAGCCCCAACATTCCCGAGTCATGGCCACAAAGAAACAAGATACCTCTTCCCGAATCGCCGACAACAAGAAGGCCGCGTACAACTATTTCTTCGAAGAGCGCTTCGAGGCCGGCATGGTCCTCGAAGGCTGGGAAGTCAAATCGCTGCGCGAAGGCAAGGTGCAGCTCACCGACGGCTACGTCGTGATCCGCAACGGCGAGCTGTTCGTCGTCGGCTGCCAGATCAACCCGCTCAAGAGCGCGTCGACCCACGTCAACCCCGATTCGGTCCGCACCAAGAAGCTGCTGCTGAAGAAGGACGAAATCCGCCGCCTGATCGGCAAGGTCGAGCAAAAGGGCTACACGCTGGTGCCGCTCAACCTGCACTGGAAGGCCGGCAAGGTGAAATGCGAAATCGCGCTGGCCAAGGGCAAGGCCGAGCACGACAAGCGCGACACCATCAAGGACCGCGAAGGCAAGCGCGAAGTGGAGCGCGCCATGAA
>PJUC01000486.1_pt1 | contig 15642 bp, 16 predicted proteins | sample 1512161 | NCBI WGS metagenome assembly PJUC01 (sample SAMN08177676, study PRJNA422409) | Soil metagenome, whole genome shotgun sequencing project. | isolation source: Soil enriched on filter paper | place: USA: Madison | collected 2015-01-15
CGCCATGTACATGCCGCCGTTGGTGTCGTTCATCACCGCGATGATCGCCAGCACCGACAGGCCGGAGAAGAAGCCGGACGTGATGCCTTCCGCCGGGATGAACCACGAGGCGATGACGCCCGCCATGGCGGCGGTGAGGATCTTGACCGACACCAGCACGCCGCTCTTGCGCAGGACCAGCGGCGTTGCCTTCAGGCTGATGCTGGCGCCGATGCAGAAGAACCACACCGACAGGATCGGCAGCGTGCCGGTGATCAGCCCGTTGGTGAAGGACCCGAAGAATTTGCCCGTGTTGGGAGCCAACGTGTTCAGGCAGGCGCCGAGGAACAGGGGGACGATCATCATCCCGCCGGGGATGCGGTCGATCCGGGACTTGATGTTCATGGAAGACACTCCTTCGAATTTCATCCCGTCGCCGCCGCGCCCCTTCGCCATCGGGCATAATTCAGCGGCCATCAATTTTGTCAGGACGGCAGCCATGTGCCGCTTTGTGTATACTAGTATACAAGTTGTCCGGCCATTGTCAAAGCGGCGGATTGTCCGACGCGACACGTTGTCGCGCCGAAGGGGAATGAAGACGGAGACAGCAGGATAGGGACGGAGCCGCAGAGGATTAGGGCTCGATTTATTACATTTTCAGCATAAAATGCTTCTATATCGAGGCTTTCGGCCATCGAGGGCAGGAGAGTGCACCTAGGGCGAGCCCATGCCAGCGTCACTTGATCCGATCAGCCGCAGCATCATGCGGAATCAGCCTCTCCGGGATCAGCTTTCGCGAATGGGGGTGTCCGGAGAGGCGCTGCTGGTACTGTGCGGTCCCGACGGCAGCAATCTGGCGCTCAGCGAAACGACGCGGCGGTATTTCGGACCGTTGGCAAGCAAGATGCTGGGATGCGGCTGGGTGTCGGCAGTCCATCCGGACCACCAGATGGCCGCGGCCGATGCTTGGCTGAAGGCGGTCTATGACGAGGCCGCATATGACCTGCAATTGAGCTACCGGCGGCATGACGGCAGCTACCACCGCTTCGCGGTAACGGGCGTCCGCTATGTCGATGCGGATACGTGCCAGACCCACTGGCTCGTCGTATTGGAACCGCTCAGGCCAACCCTTCCGGTGGCCAGCCCGCGCGGTTTGACGCTCAGCGCGGGCGGTGGCGGGCCAGTGCGTCGGTGATGTCGAGGTCGCGGAACGGCTTTCCAATCACCGGCCGCTCACGGTGGGCATCGGGCAGCCCCTCCGCCCCATGACCGGTGGTGAAGATGAAGGGGATGCCGGCGGCGGCCAGACGGTCGGCCACCGCGTCGACCCGCTCGCCACGCAGGTTGACGTCCAGCAGCGCGATGTCGAAGCCGCCCGCCTCGATTATTTCCAAGGCCGCCGAAACCGAACCGGCCGGACCGATACAGGTGACGCCCTGGTCGAGCAGGGCATCCTCCAGGCTCATGGCGATCAACGGTTCGTCCTCGACGATCAGGACGGTCAGGTTCGACAGGTTCGCGTCGGTCACTGCGGGCTCACTCGCGACGACAATGGGATTACCAGCCGGCATCGCACGCCGGCGGGGTCGAAGGCAAGGGCAACATCGCCTTCCAACTCATGCGCCAGGCCGCGCTCGATCAGGCGGGAGCCGAAACCGCGACGGGTCGGCGGCACCACCGGCGGCCCGCCGCTCTCGCGCCAGCGCAGCACCAGCGCGCCCGCGGCAGCGCGGGAGGAGTGTCCGGAGCCGGCATGGCTCGCCGCCCCATCCCGTGCAGCCGGCCCGGCCGGCGGCGTGATCTCCCAATCCAGATCGATACGGCCGCTCTCCGCCGACAGGGCGCCGTATTTCGCGGCGTTGGTGGCGAGTTCGTGGAAGGCGAGGTGCAGCGACACCGCCACGCCGGTGGTCAGGTTGACCGGCGGGCCGCCGACCCGGACACGGCCGGCATCGACATGGGGCTCCAGCGTCAGGGCGGCGATCTCGGTCAGCGAGGCGCCCTGCCAATGGCGGCGGGTCAGCAGGTCGTGGGCCTGGGCCAGGGCACGCAGCCGCGACTGGAAGGCATCGGGGAAGGCTTCCACCGACGGCGCGGCGCGCAGGGTCTGCTTGGCGATCGACTGCACCATCGCCAGCGTGTTCTTGACCCGGTGGTTCAGTTCCTCCAGCAGCAAGAGTTGCCGCTCCTCGGCCTTCTTGCGGTCGGTGATGTTGAGCGAGACGCCGGCCAGACCGGTCGGCGCCCCGTTCTTGTCGTAGATCGCGCGGCCACGCACCTGGACCCATTGGACGCTGCCGTCGGGCCAGATCGTGCGGTATTCCATATCCAGCGGCAAACCGCTGGTCACCGCCTGCCGGACCATCGCCTGCTGAGAGTCGCGGTCGTCGGGATGGACGCGCTCCAGCAGCCGGTCATAGGTCGCAATATCGGCCGGATCGGAAAGCCCCAGATTGGCGGCGCAGATCGCCGAGACGCGCAGCCGGTTGGTCGCGAGATTGAGTTCCCAGGACCCCAGCCGCCCGGCCTCCAGCGCGAAGCGCAGACGTGCCTCGCTCTCGGCCAGGGCCGCCCGCTTGTCGGCCAGCTCGTTGCGGTCGCGCGCCTCCACCAGGGCGCGGCGGACCACGACCTGCAGGCGCTCCATGCGAAGCTTCACCACATAGTCGGTGGCGCCCTTCTTCAGCGCCTCGATGGCGTTCTCCTCGCCCAGCATGCCGGACACGAAGATGAAGGGGACGCGGGGCAGCCGGTCGCGCGCGATCGCCAGCGCCGACATGCCGTCGAAATCCGGCAGGTCGAAGTCCGACAGGATCAGGTCGTAGGGACCGCCGTCGGCGATGGCGTCGATGAAGGCCTGCCGCGTCTCGACCCGGTGAATGTCGAACGCGTGGTCGTCGATCATCATCAGATGTTCGCGCACCAGATCGGCGTCCATGCCGCTGTCCTCCAGCAGCAGGACACGGCACGGGATCGGCCGGCCCGGATCGGCCGGTCCACTGTCCGTGAAGGGGGAGCCGGCCAAGGGAGAACCGGCGGACTGGCCGGCGAAAGGTTCCATCACCTGCGCCATCAGCTGCCGCGCGGCCTGCGGGGATGACATCCGGGCGGTGGTTCGTTCAGGATCGCCCAGAAACTTCCGATGTCGCGGATCGCGTCGAAAAACTCCTTGAAGCCGACCGGCTTGACCACGAAGGCATTCACCCCCAGCCGGTAGCTGCGGACGAGGTCCTGCTCCTCCTTGGACGAGGTCAGCATGACGACGGGAATGGCGCGGGTGCTGTCGTTCGCTTTGATCCGCTGCAGCACTTCGATCCCGTCCACCTTCGGCAGCTTGATGTCCAGGATGATGACGGCCGGATATTTCGGGTCGGTCGGCTTCGACACCGCCTGCCCATCCTCGTGGAACAGGTAGGACAGAGCCTCCGCCCCGTCGCGGGCGACGACGATGTCGTTGGCGAGCTGGGCCTCGGCGAAGGCCTCCAGCGTCAGCTCCAGGTCCTTCGGGTTGTCCTCGACCAGCAGGATCGGTTTCAGCGTGGCCATGGGGCTACCTCGATTCGGCGGCTGATGACCGCGGCAGGGAGAAATGGAAGGTTGCACCGTGGTCCAGCCTGCCTTCCGCCCAGACCCGCCCGCCGTGACGCTCCACGATGCGGCGGACATTGGCGAGGCCGATGCCGATGCCCTCGAACTCCTCCTCGCGGTGCAGGCGCTGGAAGACGCCGAAGAGCTTACCGGCATAGGCCATGTCAAATCCACGGCCATTATCGCGCACGTAGAACTCATGCGCGTCGGCGGTGGTGCGGCAGCCCACCTCGATCTCCGGCGCGGCGCGGTCGCGGGTGTATTTGATGGCGTTCGACAGCAGGTTCTGCACCACCAGCCGCAGCATGGTCGGGTCGCCGTTGACGCCCGGCAGCGGATGCACGGTCCAGCGCACGTCGCGGCCCTGCAGGTCGGGTTCCAGCAGGTGGCGGACCTCATCCACCAGCCGGCCGACATCGACCTCCACCCGTGCCAGCGTCGTTCGCCCCAGCTGCGAGAAATGCAGAAGCCCGTCGACAAGCCGGCCGGCCGAACTCGCCGCCTCGATGATGCTGTCCAGATAGTGGCGCTCCCGCTCGTTCAGCTTGTCGGCGGCGCGGGAGCGCAGAAGCTCGGCATAGCTGGTGACGTGGCGGAAGGGCGCCCGCAGGTCGTGCGAGACCGAGTAGGAGAAAGCGGCCAGTTCGCCGTTGCTGCGGCGAAGCTCCTCGTTCAGGGCGGCCATCTCCTCGGCCTTGCGCAGCACGATGCTGACGATGGCGTTGCGGAAATCGCCGGCCGCCTCGATCTCGCCATGACGCCAGGGCAGGGACTGGCCGCGCACCGTCTCCTTCCAGGCTTCGAAGGAGTTGCGGGGGGAAAGCCGGCCGCTGGCGTCCAGCGGCTTGTTGGGATCGCCGGCCCAGTCGATGGACTGCACGATCTCCGGCCGGAACCACAGCAGATAGCTGGGATGGAGCTGCGAGATGGAGATCGCCAGCAGGCCGCTGGCGGTCCGCTCCATCCCGGCGGCGGCCGGGACCTCGAGGGGAAGCTGGTGACTGGCGAACAGATCCTTGATGCCCTGGCCGGCCAGCTCCGCGGCGATGGCCTCGACCACCTCCTGCGGCGGGGTGCGGCCGATCAGCCGGCAATCGCCGTCGAACAGAATCGCGGCGCCGTCGGCATTGACCAGGGCCAGCAGATCCTCGCGATCCTCGCTGAGGCCGTCGATGAAATGCTCCGCCGCCGCCATATGGGCGAGCAGCCGCGCCTGGGTGCTCTTGGAGCGGATTCGGTGGTCGGCATCCAGCGCCCGTTCCAGCGCGATCATCTGGCTGGACAGCACCTGCCCCAGCAGATCGCAGGCGGTGCGCACCGCAAAGGAGACCTGCCGCGGCTCGGCATTGTGGCAGGAGATCAAGCCCCACAGCCGGTCCCCGTCCATGACCGAGATCGACATGGAGGCCGGCGTGCCCATGTTGCGCATATATTCCAGATGAACCGGCGACACGCTGCGCAGCACGGAAAAGGTGAGATCCAGCGGCGGCGCATCCCGCCTGTCGGACAGAATCGGAACCGGTTGATAACGGGTGTCTGCGATCAGCCGCAGGCGGTTCAGCGCGTAGAGCCGCCGGGCCTGCTGCGGGATGTCGGAGGCCGGAAAGCGCAGGCCGCGGTAGGAGGGCAGGCGGCCGTTGCCGTTCTCCGCGATGACGGTGCCGTTCCATTGTTCGTCGAAACGATAGATCAGCACACGGTCGAAGCCGGTCAGCGCCCGCACCTCCTCCGCCGTGCTGGCCAGCAGGGCATCGAAGTCATGGGCCGCCTGCATGCGGCGGATGCCTTCGCGCATCTGCGGATAAAGCGCCTCCAGCGTGCCGGCGCCGGTGGCGGGCAGTTCCTCCAGTTCCAGGATCACCAGATCGCCGGAGCGGTGGGCGATCGCCTGGAAATCCCCGCCGCCGCGCAGGTGCAGGATGTCCAGTTGTACCGGTTCGGCAGGGGCGGCACGCAGCCCGCGGAGCAGCGAAGCCAGGGAGCCGGCGTCGATCAGCTGGTCGACCGGCATGCCGAACGCATCGGTGGGCGGACGGTTCAACACCGCGCCCGCTTCCGCGCTGGCGCAGACGAGACGAAGGCTGTCCACGTCGATGGCCAGGAGATGGCCGTGCGGCTGGATGCTGCCGGGGATGTGAATCGGTTCGCGCGCGCAGGCGTCGAGATCAAGCGTGCCCGCCATGGACGGGGGCCACGGTTCAGGTCCGGTTGCAGGCGTCACGGTCGTCCTTTGCTCATCTCGGTCACGAGTCCGACGGGATCTTCCCGAAACGGACCCGTTTCAATCGGGTTCCACTGACATATGCCGATGGCTTCCAACGGTATTCAGCATAATCAGCGGTATAGAAACCCTGCGTCCGCCGCGCGCACCGCCTTGAGGTGAGCGAGGCGACAGCATGTCCCTTTAGACCCTATACTTTCATTATCATAGGTTAAGTTTTTTGCTTGTCCTCAGATTTTCCAATACCTTGCTCTTTTATCATACGCCGAAGATCATATTCCGCAATCAAGCTTGGTTCCGCTTATAAGAAAACATGCCGTAAGGAATCCGCAACTGTCAGCGGCCAACAGAATGGGTAGGGAAGGGGACGCCATGAAAACCGAGGTGACGCGCCTGCTCGGCATCGATTACCCGATCGTACAGGGTGGGATGCAGTGGGTCGGGCTGGCCGAACTGGCAGCATCCGTGTCGAATGCCGGCGGGCTGGGAATCCTCACCGCGCTGACCCAGCCGACGCCCGAGGATCTGGCGCGCGAGATCGCGCGCTGCCGCGCGATGACCGACCGTCCCTTCGGCGTCAACCTGACCATGCTGCCGGCGGTGACACCGCCGCCCTACGAGCGCTATCTCGACGTCATCATCGACAGCGGCATCACCATCGTGGAGACCGCCGGCAACAGCCCGCGCGCCTTCGTCGAGCGGATGAAGGCGCACGACATCCGCATCCTGCACAAATGCACCAGCGTCCGCCACGCGCTGAGCGCGGAGCGGGCCGGCGTGGACATCATCAGCATCGACGGGTTCGAGTGCGCCGGGCATCCGGGCGAGGACGACATCCCCGGTCTGATCCTGATCCCGGCCGCGGTGCGGGCCTTGCGCATCCCGGTGATCGCCTCGGGCGGGATCGCCGACGGGCGCGGCATGGCCGCCGCTCTGGCCCTCGGCGCCCAGGGCGTCAACATGGGCACGCGCTTTCTCTGCACGCGGGAGGCGCCGGTGCATGACAGCATCAAGCAGGCACTGGTCGCCGCCGGCGAGCGCGACACCAACCTGATCCTTCGCAGCATGCGCAACACCGCCCGCGTGTTCAAAAACGCCGTGTCGGACGAGGTCGTCGCGCTGGAAAAACGTCCCGGCGGCGCGCAGTTCGAAGAGGTTCGGCCGCTCGTCGCCGGGCAGCGCGGCCGAACCGCGCTCCAGTCCGGCAATGTCCAGGATGGGGTGGTTTCGGCCGGCATGGTGATCGGCCTGATCGACGACATCCCGACCTGCGACGACCTGATCCGCCGCATGGTCGCCGACTGCCGTACCCACCTGCGCCGCGCCCTGGCGATGGCGGAGGAATGAACAGGCAGGGCGGGGCAGGGTCGGAAGTTCGGTCAGAAGATCAGCTTCACGATTCCGGTGACGACCAGCAGGCCGATGATGAAGATGATTAGAATGGCCCAGCCGAAAATCTTGAGCATGGTGTCGGTCCCTTCAGTCGCTTCGTTCATGACGCCGCCAATCATCCGGCGTTGCCACGGTCATGCTTGGATCAACCGATCCACGGCGAAGCGGTTCCCGCAGGACGGGCAAAGATGTTCATCGCGCACCGTCCCGATGGAACGCCCCCCCTCAGCGGACCCAAAAAACACATAAGCATTCTTATGGAAATAAAATGGCGGGGAGGGCCGGGCATTGGGGAAATCCCTGATCGGAAAATCGCCGCTCGCTGCGCAGGACTTCCGCCTCCTGCCGCGTATAAACCGCTGACAGAAACCGGGAGCGGGCGGAATACGGCGTGGAGCCTACCGAGGAAACGGTGACCGACGAGGCGTTGATGGCGGACGCTGCGGCCGGTGACCGGAAAGCGTTTGGAACACTCACGCGCCGGCATCTGCGCCGCAGCATCGCCTTGGCCCAACGGGTTGTCGGGAACGCCGCCGACGCCGAAGAGGTTGCGCAGGACGCCTTCCTGCAGATTTGGGCCAATGCCGACCGTTGGCGCGGCGATGGAACCCGCTTCACCACCTGGCTGTACAGGATCGTGGTGAATCGCGCCATCGACTACAAGCGGCGGCGCAGCTTCGCCCCCCTGGACGATGCCGGCGAGATCGCCGATCCGGCCTGGAGCGCCGAGACGGTGATCGACGGCATGCGGATCGGTGCCGCGGTGGATGCCGCGATCGCCGCCTTGCCCGAACGGCAACGGGCGGCGCTCAGTCTCTGCTACCATGAGGAGATGACGTGCGCTGAGGCTTCGGAAATATTGCAGGTGTCTGTTTCGGCTATGGAAAGTCTGCTGGTCCGGGCGCGCCGCGTCGTGCGGGCCCGGCTTCAACCCCTGATCCGTCAGAAGGACGGTGCACGGTCATGACGCTCAAAGAGTTCAAACGCTATGCCGCCGCCTACGGCGCCGACCTGGACCGTTGGCCGCGCTCCGCCAGGGTGGATGCGCTGGCCCTGCTGGACGGCAGCGCCGAAGCCCGCGACCTGCTGGCCGACGCCGCCATCACCGACGTGCTGCTGGACGCCGCCTCGACCCCGCTGGTCTCTGTCCGGCGCGAGGCGCAGGTCTATGACCGCATCGCCGACTGTCTGGCACAGCGGATCGTGCCGGATTTCGTTCCCTGGTTCCTGTCGCGGCCGCCCTTCCGCCCTGCCCCGCTCGCCGGCTTCCTGGCCAGCATGGCGCTGGTCGGCTTCCTCAGCTACAGCCAGGGCCTGATTTCCTTCGAAAAGATGAGCACGCCCGCCCTATCCGGCGTGATGATCGTCAGCTATCTGGGAGACGTGCGATGACGCCGGCCATTCGGCGCCGCTGGCCCTGGTTCCTTCTGGTCGGGTCCCTTGCGCTCAACATGCTGGCCGGCGGCTTCGTCGTCGCCCACGCTTTCCGCCCGCCACCTCCGCCGCCCGGCGGGCCCGAGCATCTGCTGGAGCGCTTCGTCGACGACGTGTCGGGGCACCTGTCGCCGGCCGATGCCGCGATCCTGCGCAAGGCGATTGACGATGCCCGCCCGCTGTTCGTCCGCATGCATGTCAGCCGCGAGGAATTCGCGCCGCGCCTGCGCATGGCCCTGATGGCCCAACCCTTCGATTCAGCCGGCCTCAAGGCCCTGTTCGACAGCGTCCACGCCAACGACGCAGCGTTGCGCACCGAGATTGAGACTCGCGTCGTCGACACCCTGTCACGCCTTTCCCCCGAAGGCCGCCTGCGTCTGGCCGAAAGCCGCCTTCCCTGATCCTTTCGGTTGGACCGGTGGCAGACACTTTTTGGGGTCCGGCCGGGATGGCAAGTCCGTCCCGGCCCTTTTTCTTCGCCGAAAAAAGAAAGGGCGGCCTAACGGTATCACCGCCGGGCCGCCCCTAAGTCGGTTCGGGAGGAAACGCAACCAAGTTGCACGCAGAGGTATAGGGCCAATATGGTTAACGGCCGATGAATGGTGGGAAGAAAACATCCCCTACCACTTTTTTGTGAAAAACTGCCGCGAATGGTTGCGCTTCGGCTTGGGCTATCCGTCCCTCTGCCGAAAGGCCGGGGTGGCGTCCCCCCGCCCCGACGCGCTATGACAGACACCCTTTTGTTCGTCACAAGTCCGCAGGATCCCTGCCTCATGCTGTCCATCAGCCAGCGCATCGCCGACGAACTGTCGGTCCGCGAGTCCCAGGTCGCTTCCGCCATCGCCATGCTCGACGAGGGATCGACCGTTCCCTTCATCGCGCGTTACCGCAAGGAGGCGACCGGCGGCCTGGACGACACCCAGCTCCGCACCCTGGAGGAGCGTCTGGGTTACCTGCGGGAGCTGGAGGACCGTCGCGCCAGCATCCTGTCGACCATCCAGGAGCAGGGCAAGCTGACGCCCGAACTGGAGCGCCAGATCAAACAGGCCGACACCAAGACCCGGCTTGAGGATCTTTACCTGCCCTACAAGCAGAAGCGCCGCACCAAGGCCCAGATCGCCCGCGAGGCCGGACTGGAGCCGCTGGCCGACGCGCTGCTGGCCGACCCGAAGAAGAATCCCGACGCCGAGGCCGCCGCCTTCGTCGACGCCGACAAGGGTGTTGCTGACGTCAAGGCGGCGCTGGACGGCGCCCGCCATATCCTGGTCGAACGCTTCGGCGAGGATGCCGAACTGGTCGGCCGCCTGCGCACCGCCATGGCGGACAAGGGCGTCGTCACCTCCAAGGTGATCGAGGAGAAGAAGGCGGAGGGCGCCAAATTCTCCGACTATTTCGACTTCTCGGAGAACTGGTCGAAGCTGCCGTCGCACCGCGCGCTGGCGCTGTTCCGCGGCCGGGCGCAGGGCGTGCTCGACATCCGCCTGGATCTGCCGGTCGAAGAGGGCCAGCCCCACCCGGCGGAGGGCACCATCGCCGTCCACACCGGCATCCGCGACCAGGGCCGCCCGGCCGACAAGTGGCTGTCCGACGTGGTGCGCTGGACCTGGAAGCTGAAGATCGGCCCGCATATCGAGACCGATCTGATGGGGAGCCTGCGCGAGCGCGCCGAGGACGAGGCGATCCGCGTCTTCGCCCGCAACCTGCACGATTTGCTGCTGGCCGCCCCCGCCGGCCAGCGCGCCACAATCGGGCTCGATCCCGGCATCCGCACCGGCGTGAAGGTCGCCGTCGTCGATTCCACCGGCAAGCTGGTGGAGACGACGACCATCTATCCGCACCCGCCGCGCAACGACTGGGACGGCTCCCTCGCCGTGCTGGCGGCGCTGGCGGCGCGGCACAAGGTGGAACTGATCTCCATCGGCAACGGCACCGCGTCGCGCGAGACCGACAAGCTCGCCGCCGACCTGATGAAGCGCCACCCCGAACTGTCCCTGACCAAGCTGGTGGTCAGCGAGGCCGGCGCCTCGGTCTATTCGGCGTCCGAAACAGCGGCGCACGAGTTCCCCGGCCTGGACGTCAGCCTGCGCGGCGCGGTGTCCATCGCCCGCCGCCTGCAGGACCCGCTGGCCGAGCTGGTGAAGATCGAGCCGAAGTCGATCGGCGTCGGCCAGTACCAGCATGACGTCGCCGGCGGCAAGCTGGCGCGCTCGCTGGATGCGGTGGTTGAGGATTGCGTGAACGCCGTCGGCGTCGACCTCAACACCGCGTCGATCCCGCTGCTGACCCGCGTGTCGGGACTGAACGAGACCATCGCCCGCAACATCGTCGAGCATCGCGACCGCAACGGCGCCTTCCGCTCGCGCAAGCAGTTGCTCGACGTGGCGCGGCTGGGGCCGAAGACGTTCGAGCAGGCCGCCGGCTTCCTGCGCATCCGCGACGGCGAAAATCCGCTCGATGGCTCCGCCGTCCATCCGGAAGCCTATCCGGTGGTCCAGCGCATCGTGAAGACCACCGGTCGCGACCTCGGCAGCGTCATCGGCGACGCCCGCTTCCTGCGCGGCCTGAATGCGGAGGAGTTCACCGACGAGCGCTTCGGCCTGCCCACCATCGAGGACATCATCAAGGAGTTGGAGAAGCCCGGCCGCGACCCGCGTCCGGAGTTCAAGACCGCCACCTTCAAGGAGGGAGTGGAGGAGCTGAAGCACCTTCAGCCCGGCATGATGCTGGAGGGCGTGGTGACCAACGTCACCGCCTTCGGCGCCTTCGTCGACATCGGCGTCCATCAGGACGGGCTGGTGCATATTTCCCAGCTTGCCAACAGCTTCGTGAAGGACCCTCACACGGTGGTGAAGGCCGGCGACGTGGTGAAGGTGAAGGTGCTGGAGGTGGACATTCCCCGCAAGCGCATCGCCCTGACCATGCGCATGGGCGAGGAAGCGCCCCGCCCGGCCCGTCGGGAAGAGCGCCGCGAGGACCGGGGGCCTGCCCGTCCGCCGCAGCAGCAGGATCGACGCCCGGCGGCGCCTGCGCCCAAGGCAGCACCAAAGCCGGCCAAGGCGCCGGAGCCGATCAACAGCGCCTTCGCCGAGGCGTTCGCCAGGGCGCAGTCGGGCAAGAAGAAGTGAGGTTTGGGTAGGGTGATGCCCCCTCCCTCCCACGGCTTCGCCGCGGGTCCCTCCCTCCCCCGCTTTCAGCGGGAGAGGGAGGATTTGCAAAGAGGCGGCAGTCCCCTCTCCCACCAAAGGTGGGGGAGGGTCAGGGAGGGGGCAGAGCGTCCGCCATCAGACGGACGCCGAGCCCGCCAATGGCAGCGGCCGCAACCCGGTCGACCCAGCGCTTGGACCTGAGATAAGCGGCGCGTGGCCGGCCGGCGGAAAAAGCCGCGGCGACGATCGCGTACCAGCCCGCTTCGATGAAAAAGATCGCCGGCGGCAGGAAAACGAACAGCCAGAGCGGCGGTTCGGTCGGCATCAGCGCGGCAAAGATGCTGCCATAGACGAGCGCCGTCTTCGGGTTGCTCAATTGCGTCAGCAGCCCGAACAGCAGCGGCCGCATCAGCCCGGCGGGTGCCGTCTGCCCCTCCTCCGCCACCACCAGAGCCTCCGCGGCTCCGCGCCAGATTCTGACCGCGAGATAGAGCAGATAGGCGCCACCGACCAGCTTCAGCACCGCATAGAGCCAGCCGACCTGCGACAGCAGGGCATGCAGACCCAGCAGCGCCAGGGACGCGAAAAACACACCGCCGATCCCCATGCCAATCGCGGTGGCCAAGCCGGCCCGGCGGGATACGGCGATGGAGGTGCGGGCGACCAGCACGAAGCTCGGTCCCGGACTGGCGGCGCCGACAGCGATGGCACCGGCGATGCTGACGAAGGCAAGTACGGGATCCATGATCGCTCCCCTTCCGCTTGAAGGCGGAGACGATATCACAACCGAGACGCTGCGCGAATGCTGCACAAAAAAGTCCCCTCGTCCGCGGGGGGAACGAGGGGACGAAGGCCGATGGTTTGGCCGTTACGGGGATGTCATTCGGCCGCCATCAGCACCGGAGCCTCGTCACGCACCCGGTTCACCGCGACATAGCGGTCGAGCGCGTCCAGGCATTCGCTGAGGGTTCCGGAACCGACCGCGCGGCAATCCTCGAAGGCGTGCGGCTCGGGGCGGAACCAATGGGTGATGTAGCATTCCTCGCGCCCATCCAGGCTGAGGGTGAGGGCGAAGCGGCCCTCACGCCCGAGACGGGCTTGAGCGGCGCGCAGACGCGCCTGGACCTCTTCTATCGTCATGAGATGATATCCTTCCCTTGATGCCGCCTGCGGTCAGGCGGCGTGGGCGAACGTCCTGTCTTCCGATTCCGAGTCTTCCAACCGGCGAGCCCAGTCGATGTCACGCGACAGGGACTCGACGAGGACGCGGGCCGCCCCTGCCGTTTCCGCCGGGGTGTCGGACCGCAGCAGTCCCGAAAGCCGCATCGCCAGCGTTTCGGCCTCCGCCTCCACCCAGCGGGCGTAGTGGCGGCGGCGTTGATCGCGATTCCAGTACCAGCGCGGAAGCTGGGCGTTGGCACGCTCGAACTCGCCTTCCCAGGCGCTCATGCGGAACAGTCCGCTGGGCGACCGGTCGCCGGTGCTGTGAGTCGCCCTAGGAGTCGACCTTGTCATGGCGTTCCGTCAGGCGGCTTCCCGCCCGTCCTCTTCCTCGCGCTTCAGAATCTCGGCCTTCTTCTGGGCGAACAGGCCGGTGATGCGGTGCTGGGCGGCGCGGTCGATGGCACCGATCTCGCGCAGGCGGGTGCCGACGCCGGACCGCCAGACCTCCTCCAGGTCGTCCAGATCCAGGCAGGCCCCCAGCCGGCGCTTCACCTCCGCCTCGAAAGACTCGACGGCGGCGGGCTGCAGGTCCGGGTTGGCCTTGGCGGCATAGAAGGCCTCCGACTCCTCCCGGTACTTGCTGTCGTCGAACTGGCCCATATAGACGTCGGCGGCCAGCCCGAGCTGCAGCAGGCATTTGCCGACCGCATCGGTCATCGACATCTTGAAGCACTCGTCGTCCGGCATCTCCATGCCGTTGCGACGGCGGACCATCTCGGTCCCGCCCCACTGCGGGCCGGTGAAGCACTTCTCCTTCGTCTCCGGATCGATGTACCAGACACGGGCGCAGATGAAGATCATCCGTTCCGCGATGGTCCAGTCCACCTGCTCATAGCCCCAGCCCTTGCCGATCGGGCCGAACACCTCCGTCATCATCTGGAAGCGCCAGGTCGGGTCGATCTGCGTGCCGCGGAAGCCGCCGGAGCGGGTGAAGGGCTTGGTCGCCTTCGGGTCGGTGCGCTTCAGCCGGTTCCACAGGAACATGGTGTCGATTCGCTGCGGCTCCTCAGCCCGGCTGCCGCCGGCGGCCCCCTTGGACCCGTGGGAGCCGCGGCTGCCGCCGGTCTTCGGCTCGGCCTGGGTGGTCTCCGTCACGTTGGACTCGGTTACGCTCGATTCGGGGGTTTCGGTATCGGCAACGACGTGGTCGGTCTTGCTCATGCGTCCCATGATTTGGGTCCTTCTTGTCCAAACGTTTCGGCTCTCCCCTCACCCCAGCCGGCGGTCAGCACTGTTTCCAGGCTGAACTCCACCGCGTTCGGGTCAGCGGAGGGTCCCCAGGATTGCGCCTCTGCCAAGGAACGGCGCGGCGGTGCGCCATAGCGCAGGCTGAGCCGGCCCTCGCGGTCGCGCGCGAGATAGAGGCCACCTGACCGGCCGTCAGCCTGATCGATGGCAACAAAAGCGATGCGGGCATCGTCCGGCATCAGCGCCTTCAGAGCGGCCTCGTCCTCCTTCACCGCCAGCGCAGCCGCCCGGTTGGCGACCAGACGGTCGGCGAGCGCGCGGAAGCGGTTGTGCCGCCCCATGTCGAAGACGCGGCCGTTCTCATAGGACGGCGCGTCCATCGGCAGCGGATCCGACGGCTCGACGTCGTTGACGACGTGCCACCAGAAGGCCTCCAGCGTCTCCACCAGCCGCTCGACATCGTCCGGGCGCCGATCCACCGTCATCAGGCTGTGGCCGGTCGGGCGCAGGATCGACAGCAAAGCGCGGTCCAGCCCGACCACAGCCAACTGATGCTGGACCTGCCAGTGGTAGCGGCGGGCAAGGTCGGCATCGGTCTGGAAGCCGCTGTTGAACTTCGCCTCCACGATGGTGTCGAGCGCCCCATCGGCCACGCTGCTGGTCAGGAAGTCGGGGTGGGCGACCATCCAGTCATGCTCGGCATGGCGATAGGTGTCGGGAGCCTCCACGCAAGCGCGGCCGGTGGCATGGGCGACGAAGCGCGGGTGCAGATGCTCGGTCGCGATGCCGATCTGCACCGCGGCGACGAGATCCAGAGTCTCGGGTTCGACCCGGCCGGTCTTCTCGCGCCACAGCGACAGCCAGTCGCCGGCCATCACGCGCGTTGCGTCCGAAGACCCGATCCGCCCCGCCCGCAAGTCCCGCTGTGCCTGAGTGATCGCCATGCTTTTCCCGACTTTCCGAACCCCGAAGCGTGACCGTCGCTGCGACTTCGCAGCATGTTTTTCTGACGGCCTCACCGGACCCTGAATATGGGATGCGAACACGCAGCTTTCAAGAACAAAACGTGAACCTATGGCTTGGCCGTAGACCAGCTCAAAGTCCTGAAAACACGCTATATTTGGTGTCTTCTGACGAGAGTCATCACAAGACAAAACGGACGGAGTAGAGACGTCCGTTTTTGCGAGTCGCGGGGGATTGGAACGCGCGCCGCGACTCGTGCCGCAGCAGCCTTTTACATGCGAAGCGCTCGCACCACGTGGACGGCGACTCCGGCCACATGGGCGCGGTCGAAGGCAGTGGGGCGGCAGTCGGGATCGGTCGAAACCGGCATCAGGTGGGGCGGGAAGAAGCGGTAGCCGCAGATCGTGCCCTCGCCCACCGTCACCACCACGTCCCCGGTCTGCGGGGTCAGCACGTCCAGCGGTTCCAGCACCACGCAGTCGCGCGGCAGCACCCCGGCGGCGTCCA
>PJUC01000487.1_pt1 | contig 15637 bp, 14 predicted proteins | sample 1512161 | NCBI WGS metagenome assembly PJUC01 (sample SAMN08177676, study PRJNA422409) | Soil metagenome, whole genome shotgun sequencing project. | isolation source: Soil enriched on filter paper | place: USA: Madison | collected 2015-01-15
AGTTCGGTGAGGGTCTCGAGATAGCCCAGCTGCAGATACGCCGCCTGCCCCAGGAAGGTGTCGATGTCGGGCGCGAGCTCCTCGAAGTCGACGCGGTCGGCGCCGCCGAGATCCCCCCGCGAGCGCAGCTGGAGCTTGCGCTCCGCACCGCGGCGCTGCCAGAACCACTTGACCATGTACGAAGCCTAAGTGCTCGTCGGGGCGTGCTCCGGTATCGTGGTCTCAGCCCCGGCGTCGGATCGGGGCGCCCGCGCCTGTGGGAAAGAAGGGCGTGGATCGCACTTCCGCCCGCGCGGACGGCCTCGAAAGACCGGTTCCAGCGCCCGGGCACGAACCCAGGCAGCATTCCCACTGCCGGACAGGCACACATCGTGACGACCTTCGCCGACCTCGGCGTCGACCAGGACATCGTCGAAGCCCTCGCAGCCAAGGGCATCGTCGACGCGTTCCCCATCCAGGAGCAGACGATCCCGCTCGGCCTTCCGGGCCAGGACATCATCGGCCAGGCCAAGACCGGCACCGGCAAGACCTTCGGCTTCGGCATCCCCGTCGTCCAGCGCCTGGGCATCGACCCGGCGCCGGGGGTCAAGGCGCTGATCGTCGTCCCCACCCGCGAGCTGTGCGTGCAGGTGTACGAGGACATGGACATGCTGACCTCCGGTCGCTCGACGAGCGTCGTGGCGATCTACGGCGGCAAGGCGTACGAGGGGCAGATCGACCAGCTCAAGGCGGGCGCGCAGATCGTCGTGGGCACGCCCGGACGTCTCATCGATCTCAACAACCAGCGTCTGCTCGACCTGTCGAACGCGACCGAGGTCGTGCTGGACGAGGCCGACAAGATGCTCGACCTCGGGTTCCTCCCCGACATCGAGAAGATCTTCTCGAAGGTCCCCGCGATCCGCCACACGCAGCTGTTCTCGGCCACCATGCCGGGCCCGATCGTGGCGCTGGCGCGCCGGTTCATGTCGAACCCGATCCACATCCGCGCCACCGACCCCGACGAGGGCCTGACGCAGGCCAACATCAAGCACCTCGTGTACCGGGCCCACTCGCTCGACAAGGACGAGGTCATCGCCCGCATCCTGCAGGCCGAGGGCCGCGGCAAGACCGTGATCTTCACCCGCACCAAGCGTGCCGCGCAGCGCCTCGTCGACGAGCTGAGCGACCGCGGCTTCAACGCGGGAGCGGTGCACGGCGACATGAGCCAGGAGGCGCGCGAGCGATCGATGGCGGGCTTCAAGGCCGGCAAGAAGGACGTGCTCATCGCCACCGACGTCGCCGCGCGCGGCATCGACGTGGACGACGTCACGCACGTCATCAACCACACCATCCCGGACGACGAGAAGACCTACCTCCACCGCGCCGGCCGCACCGGCCGTGCGGGCAAGACGGGCATCGCGGTCACGTTCGTCGACTGGGAGGACCTGCACAAGTGGGCGCTCATCAACCGGGCGCTGGAGTTCGGCCAGCCTGAGCCCGTCGAGACGTACTCGTCGAGCCCGCACCTCTACGAGGACCTCGACATCCCCGCCGGCACCAAGGGCCGCATCGTGACGGCCCCCAAGACGCAGGCCGTCCGTGTGCAGCCCGCGAAGGCGTCGGATGCCGTGGCCGAGGCGGAGACCGACGGTCAGGCCCCCGGCCGCCGTCGCCGTCGCCGCCGCCCGGGCGGCTCGGCCGACCGGGTCGGATCGACGTTCGAGCCGGCCGAGGGATCCGCGAAGCCGACCGAGGGGCAGTCGACAGGCGCCGAGGGCGACCGCGACGCTGACGGCGGCGGCACGCACGACGGCGGCGGCAAGGAGCACCACGACGGGCGTCCCGCCCCGCGTCGGCGCCGCCGACGCCGCGGCGGCAGCTCGGGTGCGCCCTCGGCGGCCGCCGGCGCCTGAGTATCGCCTGCGCGGTCGCGGCGCCCGCACTCAGCGTTCTTTCAGCGCTAGTGTGAGCGACGCGGCGGGGGAACGCCGCGACCTCGCATCTACGAAAGGCATACCGTGCGATTCATCGAAAACGCCGTGCCCATCAGCTACGAGTACCAGGGCTTCTGGGGCTCGTTCTGGGACATCATCTGGTGGTTCCTCTGGATCTTCTTCTTCATGGCGTACCTCTTCGCGCTGTTCGCCGTGATCGCGGACCTGTTCCGCGACCACAAGCTGAACGGCTGGTGGAAGGCGGTGTGGATCATCTTCCTGATCTTCGTGCCGTTCCTGACGCTGCTCGTCTACCTCATCGCACGCGGCAACGGCATGGCCCAGCGCAGCGCGAAGGAGGCGTCCGAGATCCAGAGCGCCCAGGACGCCTACATCAAGTCGGTGGCGGGTGGCGCAGCCAGCCCCGCTGACGAGATCGCGAAGGCCAAGGCCCTGCTCGACGCGGGCACGATCACGCAGGCCGAGTACGACGCGCTGAAGACCAAGGCACTGGGCTGATCACCCTGATCGCCTGAGTCGCGGCTTCCGCGTCCGGAGCGCCCTCGTCCACCCTCAGGGGTAGACGGGGGCGCTTCCTGTTGCGCGGTCGATGATGCGGGCGACCATGTCGTCGGCGGTGGTGTGCTCGCCCGGCTGGTTGGGCTTGCCGAGCCCGTGGTAGTCGCTGGAGCCGGTGACGATGAGGTCGCGTTCCCGGCACAGGTCCCGCAGCGTCTGGAGGCCCGGCTCGCGGTTCTCGCGGTGGCCGAGCTCGAACCCCGCGAGCCCGGCCCGCAGCATCCGCTCGAGCAGGGCGCCCGGCAGCAGACCGGCGCGACCTGCGGGATGAGCGATGATCGGCACTCCCCCGGCGCCCGCCACGAGCGTGACGGCCGTCACCGGGTCGGGCGCGTAGAGCGCCACGTAGTAGTCGCCGCCAGGACTGAGGATGCCGGCGAAGGCCTCGGCGCGATCCTGCACGAGTCCCCGGGCGACGAGCGCGTCGGCGATGTGCGGACGGCCGACGGTCGCGCCGTCGGTGGTCTGGGCGAGGATGTCGTCCCAGACGAGGTCGTAGTCGCGGGCGATGCGATCGGCCATGATCCGCGCGCGGTCGAGCCGAGCGGAGCGGATGCGGGCGGTCTCGGCGCGCAGGTCGGGGTCGTCCGGATCGGGGAGGTAGGCGAGCACGTGGACGCTGCGCCATTCGTGGCGGGCCGACAGCTCCATCCCGGGGATGAACGTCATGGCGAGGGATGCCGCCGCCTCGGCCGCCTCGGCCCAGCCGGCGGTCGTGTCATGGTCGGTGAGGGCGGCCGTGCGCACACCGTGCCGATGCGCCGACGCCATCACCTCGGCGGGAGGCTGAGTGCCGTCCGAGTGGGCCGAGTGCAGGTGCAGGTCGCTCGGACCCTCGAAGCGCTGCGTGGACGGCATCCTCCGAGCGTAGCGCGGTGACAGCACGCTCCACGCGGGGCGGCGCTGACCGATCTCCCAGCCTGGCCGAATAGAGTCGCCGACGTGCTGCGCGTGCTCGGGATCCTCGTCACCGTCGTGTGCGCCGTCGCCGCCGCCGTGCTGACGTGGCCGGGGTTCTTCCACGTCGAGCGCACGTATCCGGTCGCGCAGGTGGTCTCGTTCCGCGGCGTCATGGTGCTCGCCTTCGCCGCCGTCGCGGTCGTCGCGCTGCTGCTGGCGATCGCGCGCCCGATCCGTCCGCTGGCCTTCGCGCTGTCCGTCGTGGCCGGACTCGCGGTCGTGGCGAACGGGGCGATCATCGCCTCCCGCGGCGGGCTGGGCACCGACCCGCTCCCTGCCGAGACCGAGACCAGCATCCGCGTCATGACATGGAACACCGCCGGCCCCGCGACCTCGCCCGAGACGATCGCGAAGATCGCCGTGGCGATGGATGCCGACATCGTGGCCCTCCCTGAGACGACGATCGAGACGGGCGCCGCGGTCGCCGTCGCGATGCGCGAACTCGGCCACCGGATGTGGGCGCACCACGCCGAGGACCCGTCCACCGAATGGGACGCCGGATCGACGACGCTGCTGATCTCGCCCGAGCTGGGCGAGTACTCGGTCATCGAGTCCTCGGCGGACGGCACGAGCAACACCTCGACGGTGCCCAGCGCCGTGGCGATGCCGGTGTCGGGCGACGGGCCGATCGTCGTCGCCGCTCACGCCGTCGCACCGCGCGAGGAGTACATGGACGACTGGCGGGACGATCTGCAGTGGCTCGCGGACCAGTGCGGCGACGGCAACGTCATCATGGCGGGCGACTTCAACGCGACGGTCGACCACATGTCGGGCCTCGGGATCGACGGTGCGACGCTCGGCCATTGCACCGATGCTGCCGTCGAGACGGGCAACGGCGCTCTGGGCACGTGGGCGACCGACGTGCCGGCGATCCTGGGTGCGCCGATCGACCATGTGATGGCGTCGAAGCAGTGGCGGGCGACGGGGTCGATCGTGCTCCGTTCCCTCGACGGATCGGGGTCGGACCACCGTCCGCTGATCGTCCAGTACGAGCCTGTCGGCTGACGGACCGCGGCCGGCGCGTGCCGCCCGGCTGCGTGCGAGACTTGACCTATGAGCACCGGAGCCAGCGAGACGTCCGCGGCGGCCACGAGCACCGCAGAGACGCACACCTCGACCAGCACGAACCGCCGTCAGCCGTTCGGCCAGGGTTTTCTCGACACCATCTCGACCGGCTGGGCCGAGCGTCCCGATCAGGCGCCGCCGGCGCGCGACCAGGCGCCGTTCGCCGCCGCCCGACGCGAGGCGGTGTCGGCCGCCTTCCCGGGCAAGCGCGTGGTGGTGCCGGCCGGCGAGCTCAAGCAGCGCAGCAACGACACCGACTATCCGTTCCGCGCCCACTCGGCGTTCGCGCACCTGACGGGCTGGGCCTCTGACGCGGAGCCCGGCTCGGTGCTCGTCTTCGAGCCGCTCGCCGCCGGCGGGCACGAGGTCACCCTGTACTTCCGCGAGCGCGCCGACCGCACCACCAGCGAGTTCTACTCGGACGCCTCGATCGGCGAGTTCTGGATCGGCCCGCGCCCGGCCCTGGGCGGCGTCGCCGCCGATCTCGGCCTCGCCACGGCGCACGTCGACGACTTCGAGTCCCGCGACGGCGACCTGGTCGTCGACGAGGACGACGACCTCACGCGCTTCGTGTCGGAGCTGCGGCTCGTGAAGGATTCGTACGAGATCGCTCAGATGGAGCTGGCTGTGCAGGTGACCGCCGACGGCTTCGACGACATCGTCGCGAACCTGCCGGCGATCATCGAGCATCCCCGCGGCGAGCGCGTCGTGGAGGGCGTCTTCCACCAGCGGGCCCGCAGTGACGGGAACACGGTCGGCTACGACACGATCGCCGCCTCCGGGCCGCACGCCTGCTACCTCCACTGGACGCGCAACGACGGCGCGGTGGTGCCCGGCGACCTGATCCTCATCGACGCCGGCGTCGAGGTCGACAGTCTGTACACGGCCGACATCACCCGCACGCTGCCGGTGAACGGACGGTTCAGCGACGTCCAGCGCAAGGTCTACGAGGCGGTGCGCGAGGCGGCCGACGCCGCGTTCGCGGCGGCCCAGCCGGGCGTCAAGTTCCGCTCGGTGCACGAGGCCGCCATGCAGGTCATCGCCGCACGCGTGGCCGAGTGGGGTCTGCTGCCGGTGACGGCCGAAGAGGCGCTCGACGCCGACCGCGGCGGCCAGCACCGGCGCTACATGGTGCACGGGACGAGCCACCACCTCGGCATCGACGTGCACGACTGCGCGCAGGCGCGACGCGACATGTACTACGACGGCCTGCTCGAACCGGGCATGGTGTTCACGATCGAGCCCGGGCTCTACTTCCAGATCGACGACGTGACCGTGCCCGAGGAGTACCGCGGCATCGGCGTGCGCATCGAGGACGACATCCTCATGACCGCCGACGGTCCCGTCAACCTGTCGGCCGGCATCCCCCGCACGGCCGACGAGGTCGAGGCCTGGATCGCCCGCGGACGCCCCTCGCGCTGAGCACCGTGACCTACACGCCGCCCTCGTCGTTCACGACGCGCCCGACGCTCACGGGCACGTTCGGCATGTCGGCCTCGACGCACTGGCTGGCCACAGCCACGGCACAGGCCGTGCTCGAGCGCGGCGGCAACGCGTTCGACGCGGCGGTCGCGGCCGCCTTCGTCCTGCACGTGGTCGAACCTCATCTGAACGGCCCGGGCGGTGACCTGGTCGGCATCTTCCAAGGCGCGGATGCCGTCACGCCGACGGTCGTCGTGGGTCAGGGGCCGGCCCCCGCCGGCGCCACGATCGAGCACTACCGCGGCGAGGGCCTCGAACTCGTGCCCGGTGCCGGAGGCCTGGCGGCCGCTGTTCCCGGTGCCGTCGACGCCTGGTTCCTGCTGCTGCGCGACCACGGCACCTGGGAGCTGGCCGACGTGCTGGCCTACGCGATCGGCTACGCCCGCGAGGGCCACCCGCTGGTCGCCGGCGCCGCCGCGACGATCGCGCGCGTGGCGGAGCTGTTCCGCGACGACTGGACGACCTCTGCGGCGCTGTGGATGCCGGACGGTCACGTGCCGGCCGCGGGCCAGATCGTGCGCAATCCCGCGTACGCGGACGTCCTGGACTCCCTCGTCCACGCGTCCTGCACCGTCAGGGACGACGGCCCCGTCGGGCGCGCCGCGCGCATCGACGCCGCGCGGAGGCAGTGGCGCACGGGGATCGTCGCGCACGAGGCATCCGCATTCCTCGCTCAGCCCCATCGCCACTCCGGCGGCGGGATGCACGCAGCGGTCATCACTCCTGACGACTTCGCCGCGTTCGAGGCGGGCTATGAAGCCCCCGTGATGCGCGACTTCCGCGGACGGACGATCGCCAAGGCGGGCGCATGGACGCAGGGGCCGGCGCTGCTGCAGACGCTCGGCATCCTCGATCCGCTGGACGACGACCTGCTCGACCCGTCGCAGGAGGCGGGGGCCCACACCATCCTCGAGGCGCAGAAGCTGGCCTACGCCGACCGCGACGCCTGGTACGGCGACGCCGACGTCGATCTCGACGCGCTGCTCGACGACGGCTACCTCGCTGAGCGGCGGGCTCTCATCGGCGAGACCGCGTCGACCGGGTTCCGGCCGGGCTCGCTCGGCGGGCGCACCCCGTTCCGGCCGCCGCTGCGCACGTCGTACGACGCCCCGACCGTCGGCACGGGCGAGCCCACCGTGGCCCACGGCGAAGCTCGCGTGGCTCCGGCCGGCGAGACCAGGGGCGACACCTGTCACCTCGATGTCATCGACCGGTGGGGCAACATCGTGTCGGCCACGCCGTCCGGCGGCTGGCTGCAGTCCTCCCCCACCATCCCCGCCCTGGGATTCTGTCTCGGCACGCGCCTGCAGATGACGTGGCTCGAGCCCGGCCACGCCTCGTCGCTCGTCCCGGGCAGGCGGCCCCGGACGACCCTCACCCCCACACTCGTCCTGCGCGACGGCAAGCCCGAGTTCGCCATCGGCTCCCCCGGCGGCGATCAGCAGGACCAGTGGCAGCTGCTCGCCCTGCTGCGCATCATCGTCGGCGGCTACACGCCGCAGCAGGCGATCGACGCACCGGCGCTGCACACCAGCGCACTGCCCGAGTCGTTCTGGCCGCGCACCTGGACCCCCGCCGGCGCCGTGGTCGAGGACCGGCTCGGCGAAGATGTGATCGCGGGGCTCGAACGCCGCGGTCACGTCGTCACGCGCGCCGGCGACTGGGCGCTCGGCCGGGTCTCGGCCGCAGGCAGGGACGCCGCCGGGGTGCTGTGGGCCGCCGCCAACCCCCGGGGGATGCAGGGCTACGCCGCAGGACGCTGAACCGGCGGGCCGACGTAGCGCGCCGACGGCCGGATGATCTTCGGGTCGTCCGCCTGCTCGAGGATGTGCGCGGTCCAGCCGATCGTGCGGGCGATGGCGAAGGTCGGGGTGAACATCTCGCGGGGGATGCCGCACTCCTCCATCACGATGGCCGCCCAGAACTCGACATTGGCATGCAGCTGGCGGCCCGGCTTCGCCTCGGCGAGCAGGCGCTCGGCGGTGCGCTCGAACTCGAGGGCCAGCGCGACCCGCGAGCCGCCGAGGTCCTGTGCGACACGCTTCATCAGCTGCGCACGCGGATCGGCGGTGCGGTACACCGCATGCCCGAAGCCCATCACCCGGCGCCCCGCGCGCAGCTCGGAACGGATCCACGGCTCGATGCGCTCAGGCGCGCCGACCGCGTCCAGTCCGTCGAGTGCGCGCGCGGGCGCCCCACCGTGCAGCGGCCCCGTCAGCGCACCGAGCGCCCCGGTCAGGCACGCGGCGACGTCGGCACCGGTCGACGCGATCACGCGGGCGGTGAACGTCGAGGCGTTGAACCCGTGATCCATCACCGAGATGAGATAGGCGGTCAGCGCACGCTCCACCGCTGCCTCGGGCACGACGCCCGTGATCTGGTGCAGATAGTCCGCCACGACACCCCGCCCCATGGGCGGCAGCGGCTCCGAACCGCGCGAACGGCGCCACAGCGCACCGACCAGCGGCGCGGTGACGGCGCCCATCGTGAGCGCGTCGCCCAGCCGGGCCTCGGCGTCGAGGTCGTAGAGCGGACGGATGCCGCACCGCGCGCCCAGCAGCGGCCAGGCGGCCGCGAGTCCGGCGAGGACGCCCGGAGTGACCGGCGCCACGGCATCGACGATCTCGTCCACGTCGGGTCGTGCGTGCTCCAGTGCCGCGCCGACGCGCGAGCGGAACGCCGCTGTCGCAGCCGTGGTCGGGGCCTCCCCCGTGACGAGCAGCTGCCACGCCGCCTCGAAGCCGGCCGTCTCGGCGAGCTCGACGGCGGACCGGTCGCGGTACTGGTAGAACCCCTCGCCGCCTCGCACATCGCCGATCGTCGTCTCCGCCACGACGACGCCCGCGAGTCCGCGCGGCACGTCGATCGTCGAGATCATCGCGTCCATGTCCGTCTCCGTCCTGCGCGGCTTCCACCGCGCTACAGTCAGTGTCGGAACTTGATCCTCATTCCGTCAATCTTGATCGGATCAACCTCATGAGCGAACTCCCCCGCCTGACCGCGGCGCAGGCGGCCGCGCGCCTCGGCGTGAAGCCCGAGTCGCTGTACGCCTACGTCTCGCGCGGCCTCCTGTCACGCGAACGGGATGCGTCGGGGTCGTCGTTCGATCCCCTGGAGGTCGAGGCCTTCGCCCTGCGCCGCCGGCGCATCGCACCGAGACCCGCCGAGCCCGCCGGCGGCGGGATGCCCCTCATGGTGCTCGACACCTCGCTCGCGCACCTCGAGGACGACGAGCTCTTCTACCGCGAGCGCTCCGCCGCGCGGCTCGCCCGCGAGTCGACGTTCGAAGAGGTCGTCCGGTGGCTGTGGGACGCGCCGGCGCTGCGGGGTCCGGACGACGCGGACCTGACCCTGGCTCGGCGCACGATCGCCACCCTCGGGGACGCCGCCACGCCGCTGGACCGACTGCTCGTGGCGGTGACCGCGTTCGCCACCACGGATCCACTGCGCGACGACCCCGCCGGCGCTGCGCTCCTCCGCGTGGGCGCGCGGCTGCTCCTCGGGCTGCCCGCGGCCCTCACCGCCTCCGCCTCATCCGGGGCCCCGATCGCAGACACGCTCTGGCGCGCCCTCGCCGGGCGCCCCCGGGAGGACGGGGCACGCATGCTCGACGCGGCCTTGGTGCTCGTCGTCGACCATGATCTCGCCGTCTCGACGCTCGCGGCCCGGGTGGCGGCATCCGCACGGGGGTCCGCCTATTCGGTCGTCTCGGCGGCCCTCGGCGCGTTCGACGCGCCGCTCCACGGTCACGCGAGCAGGGATGCCGTCCGCATGCTGCGGGCGGTGCGGGAGGGTGAGAGCCCCGCGGCCGCGATCGCGCGGGCGGTCCGCGACGGCGGGCGCGGCATCCCCGGGTTCGGCCAGCCGCTGTATGCCGCCGGTGACATGCGCGCCGTCGTGCTGAGAGACCTGCTGGACGCGGCACCGGGTGGCGACGAGATCGTCGCCCTGGTGGATGCCGTCGCCGCCGAGGTCGCACGGCACGCGGCCCTCCGGCCGAACCTCGACCTGGCGTTGGCCGCCCTCGCCCTGTGGGGCGAGATGGGCGACGACGCGGGCTCGGTGGTGTTCGCGATCGGGCGCCTGGCCGGCTGGATCGCGCACGCGAGGGACGAGTACGACGAGAAGCCGATGCGGCTTCGTCCTCGCGGACGCTACGTCGGCCCCGCGGCAGCGGAGTGACGCGTCACGCCACGACTGACCGCATCCACGTCGCCACACCGGCGGCGAGCTCTGCCCCGATGTCGGCGGCCGCGCGCTTGCGTCCCTTCACCTCGAACGAGTGCCCGCCGCCCTCGATCCACGAGATCTCAGCCGCCGGGCACGACGCCACGGCGGCCACGAGCTGGTCGTGCGGGTCGATGAACGGGTCGTTCGTGCCCTCCACGAACAGCTGCGGCTGCGGCACATCTGGCAGGTGCTCGACGCGCGGCTTGTCGGGCCGCCCCGGCGGATGCAGCGGATAGCCGAGGTAGACGAGCCCGGCCGGCGTGATCGCGCCCTGGGCTGCTGCCATCGATGCCATGCGCCCGCCGTACGACTTTCCCATCGCGAACAGCGGCACGCCTGCCGCGGCCTCACGCAGCACGGCCTCGACGGCGCCCCACGTCGCGATCGCGTGCCCCGCGGGCCCCGGCATCCGGCGCCCCTGCTCGACGTACGGGAAGTTGAACCGCACCGTCGCGACCCCCTCGCGCGAGAGTCCCGACGCGAATCCCAGGAGGAAAGGATGCCGGAACCCGGCGCCGGCGCCGTGCGCCACCGCTGCGAACGCCCATGCCTGGTCGGGAATCTCGTACTCGGCCGACACCGTGACCGTCCCGGTCGGCAGTTCGACGGCGATCGTCGCCTCGCGCGTTGTCATGGGCCACCCTCCGGTGTTTCGCGCCGCACCTCCGGCGTCGAAGACCGGCGAACGGCTCAGGTCATCGGGCGTCGTCGTCTTTCACGGCATCGTCGGTCGGCGCCGCCTCTGCCGAGGGCGCGACGTCCGACGCGTCCGCTGCGGGCTGGGCGTCCGGTGTGCCGACGTGCGTTGCACCGGACTGCGGTGCGCCGGCGTCCGCGGGAGCCGCCACGCGCTCGCCGAATTTCGGCGGCTCCGTGGTCTGCGGGGCGGCCGGCGCGGGGGCCGCAGCAGAGGCTGACGCAGGCGTCGAGCCCGGAGCGCTGCTCAGCGGGCCGAGCACCTGCCGCGCTCGCTGCACACTGCTCTGCGCGACGGTGACCTCGTAGTGATCGGCGAGCACCTGCATGACAGAGGCGTAGTCGCGACGGCGGCGGACGAACGAGTAGGCCACGATGCTGAACAGCATGCCGATGGCGATGCCGACGAACAGCACGCCGACGAAAGCCTGGATCGGCACCGACGGCGACCCGATCACGAGGATCGCCGAGAAGAGCAGGCCGAGCAGCACGCCGTTGACCGCACCGGAGCGGGCCGCCGAGGCGTAGCCGAGCCGGCCGGTGATGCGTTCGACGGAGCGAAGCCCCTGGCCGACGATCGCGATGTCGCGCGCGGGGATGTCGGCCGCGATGAGCGACGACACCGCCTTCTGCGCGGCCTCGTACGTCGGGAAGTTGGCGACCGTCTGACCGACGGCATCCGAACCCTGCGGCAAGCGCCCTCCCATCATGGTCATCTCCCCATCCTCCCACGGCACGCGGGCTACGCTGGGACGTGTGAGCACGCAGAGGGTTTTCGTCGCGCGCCTGTCCGGGTGCTCGGTCTTCGACCCCGCCGGCGATCGTCTCGGCAAGGTCCGCGACGTCGTCGTCATCTACCGGAAAGACGATCCGCCGCGCGTCATCGGCCTGGTCGTCGAGATCCCGGGCCGGCGCAACGTGTTCGTCTCCATCGGCCGGGTCACCTCGATCGCCACCGGCCAGGTGATCACCACGGGCCTCATCAACGTGCGCCGCTTCCAGCAGCGCGGCGGCGAGGTGCGCGTCATGGCCGAGATGGTCGGCCGCAAGGTCTTCTTCGCCGACGGATCAGGCACCGCCGTCATCGAGGACGTCGCCATCGAGCGCAATCGCCTCGGCGAGTGGGACGTCGGCCAGCTGTTCCTGCGCAAGCCCAAGACCAGCGCGTCGCCGTTCGCGAAAGGGCCCACCACGTTCGCCGCGTGGGACGACGTGCGCGAGAGCCAGGCGCCCGGCGAGGCCCAGTCCGCCGAGCAGCTCGTCGCCACCTACTCCGAGCTGCGTCCGGCCGACCTCGCCAACACGCTGCTCGACCTGCCCGAGGAGCGCCTGCTCGAGGTCGTCGAAGAGCTGCCGGACGACCGTCTCGCCGACGCCCTCGAAGAGATGCCCGAAGAGGAGCAGGTCCACATCCTTGAAGCCCTCGACGACGAGCGCGCCGCCGACATCCTCGACGCGATGGAGCCCGACGACGCCGCCGACGTCCTCGGTCAGCTCCCGGAGGATCAGCGCGAAGAGCTGCTCGAGCTCATGGAGCCCGAAGAGGCCGAAGACGTCCGCGCCCTGCTGAAGTACGGCCCCGACACGGCGGGCGGTCTCATGACGAGCGAGCCCATCGTGCTGTCGGCCGACGCGACGATCGCCGAGGCGCTCGCGCTCATCCGCCGCCACGAGCTGCACCCGGCCCTCGCCGCAGCCGTGTTCGTGACGCTCCCGCCGTACGAGACGCCGACCGGCCGGCTGCTCGGCACGGTGCACTTCCAGCGCATGCTGCGCTATCCCCCGCACGAACGCCTCGGCGCGATCATCGACGACACGCTCGACCCGGTGCCGGCGACCGCCTCTGCGGCCGAGGTGGCGCGCCTGCTGGCGTCGTACAACCTCGTGTCGCTTCCCGTCGTGGATCCCGCGCGCCGACTCGTCGGTGCGGTCAGCGTCGATGACGTGCTCGACTACCTCCTGCCGGAGGACTGGCGCTCGCACGACGCCGCCGACGAGGGCAAGGCATCCGACGCGGTTCCCACCACGACCGCCAGCACACTGCCGTTCGGCAATGCCTTCGGCAGCGGGAGGAGGCGCTGATGGCACGCCCGACCCGCCAGCCGTCGCTCGACGCGCCCCGCGGCCGCTCCGGCGTGCTGCAGCGCGCCCCCCAGCAGCAGTCCAGCGACCGTTTCGGGCGCTTCTCCGAGGCGTTCGCCCGTGCGATGGGCACGTCCGGGTTCCTCATCGGCATGACGATCTTCGTCGCGGTCTGGCTGTGCTGGAACATCTTCATGCCGCCCCAGCTGCAGTTCGATCCCGCCGCGACGAACTTCACGCTGCTGACGCTGATCCTCTCGCTGCAGGCGTCGTATGCCGCACCCCTCATCCTGTTGGCCCAGAATCGGCAGGACGACCGGGACCGCGTGCAGATCGAGCAGGACCGGCAGCGCGCAGAGCGCAATCTCGCCGACACCGAGTACCTCGCCCGCGAGGTCGTCGCGCTGCGCATGGCGGTCAGCGAGTTCTCCGAGCAGGTGCTCACGCGCGACGTGCTGCGCACCGAGCTGCGGGCGCTGCTGGAGAAGCTCGACAATGCGGCCGAGGCCGACGGCGGCAGCGCGAGATGACACACGACACACTCGCGGACGCCGTCCGTGCGGCCGTCGGCGCGGTCTCGGACCCGGAGCTGCGGCGGCCCCTCAGCGAGCTCGACATGGTGCGTGACATCACGGTCGACGGCACGGTGGCACGCGTCGCCATCGCGCTCACCATCGTCGGCTGTCCGGCGGCGGACCGCATCGCCGCCGAGGTGACGGCGGCCGCGGCATCCGTCCCCGGGATCGACGATGTCGCGCTTCAGGTGGGCGTCATGACTCCCGAGGAGCGCCACGCGCTGACCGACCAGCTGCGCGGCGGACGAACGCGCGAGATGCCGTTCGGCCCGGGGAGCCTCACGCGCGTGATCGCGGTGACCAGCGGCAAGGGCGGCGTCGGCAAGTCGACGGTCACGGCCAACCTCGCCGCCGCGCTGGCGGCCCGTGGCCTCGCCGTCGGACTCATCGACGCCGACGTGCACGGCTTCTCGATCCCCGGTCAGCTCGGGCTCGTCGCTCCGGACGGCTCGGTGCCCCAGCCGACCCGCGTCGACGACCTCATGCTCCCGCCCGTCGCCCACGGCGTGAAGGTCATCTCGATCGGCATGTTCCTGCGGCGCGGCGACGGGGACACGTCGCCCCTCGGTGCCGTCGCGTGGCGGGGCCCGATGCTGCACCGCACCGTGCAGCAGTTCCTCACCGACGTCTACTTCGGCGACCTCGACGTGCTGCTGCTCGACATGCCTCCCGGCACCGGCGACGTCGCGATCTCGGTGGGCCAGCTGCTGCCCAACGCGGAAGTGCTCGTCGTGACCACTCCTCAGACCGCCGCGTCCGACGTCGCGGTGCGGAGCGGACTCGTCGCCCGCCAGACCGGGCAGAAGGTCATCGGCGTCATCGAGAACATGGCCGCCATGACCCTGCCCGACGGCACGACGCTCGACCTGTTCGGAGCCGGCGGCGGCGCCGCGGTCGCTGCGGCCCTCAGCGGGTCAGGGGACGACGTGCCCCTGCTCGCGTCGGTGCCCCTCAGCCCGGTCCTCCGAGCGGATGCGGATGCCGGCATCCCCGGAGTCCTCGCTCACCCCGGCGATCCGGCGGCGCGTGCGATCGCGCAGGTCGCCGAAGCCCTCGCCCGCGCGCCGCGAGGCCTCGCCGGGCGCAGTCTGCCCTTCCGGCCGCGCTGACGCGGAGCGGATGCCGTCCCGCCGAGGCTCAGGTGGCCTCGGTGTCGTACGGCGGCGGACCGTCGAATCCGGCGCGGTACGTCTCCCGCGGCGCCGCAGCCGGGGCGGGGGCCACGGCGGTCGCTGCCGCAGCGGCGGCAGCTCCGGCCCGGGGCGCGACCGGAGCGTCATCCAGCAGCGCCTCGCGAATGATGCGCCGCGGGTCGTACTGGCGCGGGTCGAGGGTGCGCCAGTCGACATCGTCGAAGTCCTCGCCCATCTCGTCGCGGACCCGCGTGCGGGCGGTCGACACCCACTCCCGTGCGCGCTTGGTCAGCGCCGCCAGGGACTCGGCGTAGCGGGGAAGGCGCTCGGGCCCCAGGATGAGCGCCGCGACGACACCGATCAGCAGAAGCTTCTCGATGGTGAGGCCGAAGATCATGACATCAGGTTACCGCCGCGCCTGCTCTGAGAGCGCCGCGGGGCCGCGTAGGCTGGCGGGCGGAGGATTCGCATGGGAGAGCAGAACGCGAACCAGCGGTTCGTCGACGAAGCCACGAGTGAGCCCGATCACATCGCGGCGGCACGGGCGCACGCGCTCGAGCTCGGCGCGGCCCCGGTGAGCCCGGCGATCGGCGCGCAGTGCGCGGTCATCGCCGCGGCGTCGCAGGCGCTCAGCATCGTCGAGATCGGCACCGGCGCAGGGGTGTCGGGGCTCTGGCTGCTGCACGGCTCGCCCCGTGCGACGCTCACCACGATCGACAAGGAGCCCGAGCACCTCGGCGCCGCGCGCCAGGCCTTCGCAGAGGCGCGCATCCCCGCCGCCCGTGCACGGTTCATCACCGGACGGGCATCCGAGGTGCTCCCCCGCATGAACGAGGCGTCGTACGACATCGTGCTGGTCGACGCCGACCCCGAAGGGGTCATCGAGTACGTGGAGCACGGGCTGCGTCTGGTCCGCGCCGGC
>PJUC01000489.1_pt1 | contig 15611 bp, 13 predicted proteins | sample 1512161 | NCBI WGS metagenome assembly PJUC01 (sample SAMN08177676, study PRJNA422409) | Soil metagenome, whole genome shotgun sequencing project. | isolation source: Soil enriched on filter paper | place: USA: Madison | collected 2015-01-15
CAGCGCCGCCAGCACGCCGACCAGGAAGGATCCCTCCTGCTCCTTGAAGGTGACGCTGCGGATGTTCGGCCCCTCCGCCACCGCATCGATCAGCGTGAAGCGCACCGCCGGGTGCGCCGGGGCCAGCCGGGCCAGCGGCGTCGCGTAATAGAAGCCGATGGCGATCAGATCGGTCACCCCGCGCCGCAGCAGCGATGCCGCCGCCTGGTCGAACTGGGCGGGGGTGGATGGCAGATATTCGAGGACGGGAATGCCGGTGGCCGATTTGAAGCGTTCCGCCCCGGCGAAGGCCCCCTCGTTGAAGCTCTTGTCGAACTTCTGCCCCGCCGCATAGACCAATCCGGGCTGGATCGCCGTAGCATGGGCGGGTTGCGGAAGCAGCGCCAGAGCGGTTCCGGCGGCACCGAAGAACAGGATCGACCGGCGGGTCGGGTGCGGCATGGCGCGGCCTCTGGCTGGGTGGAAGCCCTTCATCCGGATTCAATTTTAGGCATGGAATTGCGGTCCGAACCAGAATTTTGTTGCGCCGCGATCCATCCCGGCGCGAGGGCGTGCAGCGAAGCGGGCGACAACCGGTCGACGCTCGGCCAAGGGGCGGCCAAGGGGCGGCCAAGGTTCCGCCAGGGCGCGGATTGTCGCGGCGGCATTCCATCGCAGGTTACTCAAGGCAGCCATGCCGAGACGGGACTTTGCGTCCGGCAGGGGACGGCGCAGCTTAAAAGCTGCGGACTCCGTCCGGTCGATTTCCCCTCCCCCTTTTCACATTTGGATTTGCTGATGTTCGCGCGCCTTGCCGCCGTTCGTTCCCGTTCGCCTGCCGAAAGCCCGTTCTTCATCGCGGCGCTGGGCGTGCTGATGTCGTTCGGACCGATGGGCACCGACATGTATCTGCCCGGAATGCCGGCGATCGGCCGCGAGCTGCATGCGGCGCAGGATCAGGTGCAATGGACCCTGTCGGCCTTCTTCCTGGGCTTCGGCGTCGGGCAATTGCTGTGGGGGGCGCTGAGCGACCGGTTCGGCCGGCGGATCCCGGTGGCGACCGGCATCCTTCTCTATGCCGTCGGCTGCGTCGGCTGTTCGCTGACCGTCGATGTCGGCCATCTGGCGGCTTGGCGCTTCGTGCAGGCGGTGGGGGCCTGTGCCGGGCCGGTGCTGGTCCGGGCCATGATCCGCGACGTGTTCGAGCGCGACCGCGCGGCCAGCGTCCTGTCGATGATGATGCTGGTGATGGGCGCCGCCCCGATCATCGCGCCGCTGATCGGCGGCCAGATCCTGGTGTGGGCCAACTGGCGCTGGATCTTCTGGGCGCAAGCGGCCTTCGGCGCCGTCGCGATGCTGGCCCTCGCCAGCCTGCCGGAAACCCATCCGGAGTCGCGGCGCACCAGCCTGCGCCCGATGGTGCTGGCCGAGTCCTACCGCAAGCTGCTGACCGACCGCCGCTATCTCGGCTATGCGATCGGCTCGTCCTTCATCTATGCGGGGATGTTCGCCTTCATTTCCGGCTCGCCCTTTGTCTATATCGAGCTGTTCGGCGTCCGGCCGGAGAATTACGGCTTCCTGTTCGGGCTGAACATCGTCGGCATGATCATCGTCAACACGCTGAACAGCCGCGCGGTGATGCGCTTCGGGTCCGACATGATGCTGCGTATCGGCGTCTGGCTGTCGGCAGCCAGCGGCATTTTGCTGGTCGCCTGCGTGATGGGCGGCTGGGGCGGGTTGTGGGGGCTGGTCGGCTGCCTGTTTCTGTTCATGTCGTTGACCGGATTCTGCTTCGCCAATTCCATGGCGGGCGCGCTGCAATCCTTCCCGCAGATGGCGGGCACCGCATCGGCGCTCGCCGGCATGCTGCAGTTCAGCAGCGGCGCGGTTTCGGGCTGGGCGGTCGGGCTGATGGCCGACGGCACGGCCATGCCGATGGCGGCGGTGATCGGGGGAGGCGCCCTGGTCGGCCTGGCGCTGAACCTATGGCTGATCCGTCCTTTCCGCCGCCGGTTGCCGGCGGGAGCGTAAAAACAGGAGCATTTTGTAAAATACGGATTGGGGCTGTCGGGGTTCGGCGTGAATTGAATTCCGCGGCCGGGCGGACTAGGCTCTCGCGGCAAAAGGAGACCCGACATGCCGCAGACCCCGCCGCCGAAGCCGCTTTTCAACTCCGCCCGCCCCGTGGCCCGCCGCGATCTTCTGGTGGGTGCCGCAGCGCTGGGCATTGCCGCAGCCACCGCGTCGCTGCCGTTGCCGGCCTTTGCGGCGACGACCCTGCGCGTCGGCTACATTCCGATCATCCCGATGACCCAGCTTTACGTGATCACGGGCGAGGGATGGACCAAGGATGCCGGGTTGAGCCTGCAGACCACCAGCTTCCAGTCGGGGCCGGCGATGATCCAGGCGCTCGCCTCGGGCACGCTGGACGTCGCCTATGTCGGCATCGGCCCGGCGCTGATCGCCCGGTCGAAGGGGGTGAAGCTGAAGGTCGTCGCCGCCAACGTCATCGATCAGGTGGCGCTGATCGGCCGCGGTCCGCTGGCCAAGGCGATGGCCGGCGCCGCCAACCCGGCCGAAGGGGTCAAGGCCTTCCGCGCCGCCAATGGCCGGCGGCCGAAGATCGGCTCGCTGCCGGCCGGATCGGTGCCGGACACCGTTCTGCGCTATTGGATGGCGGAGGTCGCCCACATCGCCCCCGACGATGTCGAGATCGTCGGCATGGGCGAGCAGCCCTTGCAGCAGGCGCTGCTGACCGGGGCCATCGACGGCGCCTCGATCCTGGAACCGATCCTGACGCTGGTGAAGTCGCGCCTGCAGGAGGCCGCCATCATCGCCAAGGCCGGCACCATGTTCCCCAAGCAGCCGGGCGCCGTGCTGGCGGTGACCGAAGACGCCATTGCCAAGAACCGCGACGCGGTGGCCGAACTGGTCAAGCTGCACATCCGCGCGACCGCCTTCGCCAAGTCCAACCCGGACCGCACGGCGGAGCTGGTGACCGACATCATCGGCAAGGGGCTGGTCGAGCGCGACGTGATGCGGGCGGCGCTGACCTCCGACGCGACGACCTTCGTCGACGACCCGCGGGTGATCCTGGATTCCACCAAGAAGATGCAGGCTTTCCAGCAGTCCTTGAACCAGATCACCGAGCCGGTGGATGTCGACACGCTGTTCGACTTCTCCTTCCATGATGCGGCGAAAGGAAAGTGACCGCCATGACCTCCAACCTGCGGCTGGTCATCCATGCGCCCACGCCGGCCGCGCTGGAGCGGGCGCGGAACAATGTCCGCAACCTGCTGAAGGCCCGGCCCGATGCGGAGGTGCGCATCGTCGTCAATGCGGGCGCCGTCGCCGCGGCGCTCGACAGCCCGGATGCGGAGACCGACCGGCACCTGCGCGTCTGCGGCAACACGCTGGCGAAGACCGGCCGGACCGCCGACGGGCTGACGGTGGTCACCGCCGGCGTCCTCGACATCGCCGAGGCGCAGGCGGACGGCTGGAGCTACATGCGGGCGTGAGCCGGTCTCAGCCGACGCCCCAGCCGCCGGTGTCGGGGAACGGCGCGGCGGGCGGCGGGACGCTGGCGGGTTGGGCGGCAACGGGATCGGCGACGATGCCGCGCGGCAGGGCGGGGGCGCCGGGCGGGGTGGGGAGCAGGCGGGTCGGCTTCACCCACCAGCCGGGCGCCGTCGCCGCGATGGTTTTCGCCGCAGATTCCGCCGCCGCCGCCGTGGCGTAGAGACCGAAGCAGGTGGCGCCGCTGCCGGACAGGCGGGGCAGCAGGCAACCGGCGCTGCGCTCCAGCGCCGCCAGAACCTCGGCGATCACCGGCGCCACCGTCAGGGCCGGGGCGGTCAGGTCGTTGGTGCGCTCCAGCAGCAGCGCCGCGAGGTCGGCCGCGTCGGCCGGATTGCGGGTGAAGCGGGCGGGGGCGGAGAAGGCGGCGCCGCTCTTGGCGCGGGTAGCGGCCATCGCCTTGAACACCGCCGGGGTCGGCACCGGTACGTTCGGATTGACCAGCACCACATGGGTTTCCGGCAGGTCCGGCGCCTCGTCCAGAACGTCGCCGATGCCGCTGAAATAGCAACTGCGCCCGGCGACGCAGACCGGCACGTCGGCACCCAGCCCGGCGGCGACCGCGAACAGCGCCGGGTCGTCGGGCGGCACTCCCCACAGCCGGGCGAGCGCCCGCAGGCAGGCGGCGGCGTCGGCCGATCCGCCACCGATCCCCGATGCGACCGGCAGCGCCTTGGTCAGCGCGACCATCACATCGGCCTCGCGGCCCAGCCGGGCGGCCAGCGCGTGGGCGGCGCGCATCACCAGATTGTTCGCCGGGTTCTCGCCCATCAAAGCCGGGCCGAATGGACCGGCGATGGCCAGACGCGGGCCGGCCGGCGGCAGGTCGGCTCCGCGCAGCGCCACACGCGCGGCGGCCGGCGTCAGGGCGATGCTGTCGCCGAACTCGGCGAAGGCGACGAGGCTGTCCAGCTCGTGATAGCCGTCGGCGCGCCGGCCGGTGACATGCAGGTAGAGGTTCAGCTTGGCCGGGGCGGCCTCGACGATGGAAGTGCCGGTCATAAGCTCCAAATCCGCTGGCGGGCGCGCGACGACGCTCCCTGTGTCGCACCCTTTCGCCCGCAGCGGCAAGGGTGCGGTTCAGAGGCCTTATTCAGATCTGGGCGAGCATGTCCTTCAGCAGCGTCTCGCCCATCGGCCAGGGGCCGTGACCACTTTCGGCATTGATGTGGCCGGCCTCGCCGGCGTCGATGAAGTCGGCGCCCCACAGCGCGGCGAAGCCGCAGGCGCGGGCGGCGCTGCAGTAGGGATCGCTGCGGCTGCCGACGACCACGGTGGGGAAGGGCAGCGGATCGGCCAGCACCGGGGCAAAACGACAGGCCTCGACCGGCACCGTCCCAGGCGACTCGACGTCGGGCGGGGCGACCAGCAGGGCGGCGGCGACTTTGTGCGCGGCATCGCCGGCGGTCGCCCAGCGCGCCACCAGGATGCAGGACAGGCTGTGCGCGACCAGCACCACCGGGCCGGGGTCCGAGCGGACTGCATGGTCGAGCCGTTCGACCCACCGGTCGGGCTCCGGCGCGTCCCAATCACCGAGATCGACGCGGGTCAGGGCCGGCAGCCGGCCTTCCAGCCAGGTCTGCCAGTGGTCGGGACCGGAGTTGCCGAGGCCGGGAAGCACCAGAATGGTCGGCTGCGTCATTCTTTCAACTCTTCGTTCGTAAATGTTGCGTGTAGTGTCGGAAGGTTACCTGCGAATCGGGGAATTCTCTCCACGAGGTGGATCGGCATTCCAGGGTGCCGTGAGCGAGGGTGCCGTGAGCGGGGCCGCGGGGAGAGCATCGGGCGTCGTCATGGAATGATGACGGAAAACCATAAACGGGAAGAAGGGGAGAAACGTCTTGGACATCAGCGCCACCATCGCACAGGAACTCTGCGAGTCCATCGGGCGGGAACTGGATTCCGTCGTGTCCTTCGTCGGTCAGGGCGGCAGCGTCGTCGCCTCCACCGCGCGGGAGCGGATCGGCACCACCCATCCGGCCGGCACCGACATCATGGCCCGCCGCCTGGACGAGCGCGCCGTCAGCCGGGACGAGGCGGCCAAGTCCGGCGGCGCCATGCGGGAAGGCTATGCCATCGCCATCGATCTGGACGGCGACCGGGTCGGTGCGCTCGCCGTCGCCGGCCCGACGGAGCAGGCGCGCCGCTTCGCCCGCCTCGCCCGTCATTGGGTGGTGGCGACCTTGCGGGCCGAAACGGCGGAGACGCGCCGCCTCGCCCTGACGCGCGACCTGTCCGAGCGGGTGGAGCGTGAGGTCGGCGGGTTCGCCGCCGAACTGGCCGAGGCCGGCCGCAAGCTGGAATCGGCGGTCGCCGCCGTCCGTTCGGCCGGGACGGAGGGGCTGCGGCAGGCCGCCGATGCCGCCGGTGCGGCGCGTGCCGTCGACGGGTCGGTCAGCGCCATCGCCGGCATGCTGGACCGGCTGGCCTCCACCTCCGACCAGATCTCCGGCGACACCGGCAGGGCGCGGGAGATCAGCCTTGCCGCGGCGTCGGACAGCGACCGCGCCACCACGGTGATGAACTCGCTGCGCTCCGCCGCCGAGCAGATCGCCAGCGTGGTGAAGCTGATCAACGCCATCGCCAGCCAGACCAACCTGCTGGCGCTGAACGCGACCATCGAGGCGGCGCGGGCGGGCGAGGCCGGGCGTGGATTCGCCGTCGTCGCCAACGAGGTCAAGGCGCTGTCGCGCCAGACTGCCGACGCCACCAAGCAGATCGCCGATCAGGTCGCCAACCTGCAGAAGGAGACCGCCGCGGTGGACGAGGCGCTGGGCCGCATCCACTCCACCATCGGCTCGATCCAGGCGATCAACGGCACCGTCGCCGCCGCCATCGACGAGCAGGCGGCCCTGACCTCGGACGTCGCACGCTCGCTCGACCAGTCGCGCCAGGATGCCATGGCGGCGGAGCAGCGGATCGGCGATGCCGAACAGACGCTTGGCGGGGTGACGCGCACGCTGGAGGAACTGACGACGCTGAGCCGAACCATCGCGGAGCGGGCCGGCACCCTGGGCAGCGGCATCAGCGGCCGGATCACCGACGTGCTGCGTCAGGTCCGGGGATAAGGCTGCTGGCAGTCGACGGAGTCGCCACCGGGTATGGTGGCTCCGGCGATGGTGGTGCGGGCGCTGCCGCTGCGGGCGGCAGGCGCCGCACCGCCCGGCAGCGGCACGATCAGCCGGCGCTTCACCGGCTGCTGCGCCGCGCGGCGCGACACGCCGGCGAAGATCTGCTTCGACGCCTCGATCATCGTCACCCCGGCGAAGGCCTTGAACCAGCGCCCGCCGACCTCTTCCCAGGCCGGCGCGGTCTTCTGCAGGAAGTGCGAGCGCAGCGGCGGCATGAACAGGGCGTGGCGGGTGCGTTCCGGCACGAACATGGTGTCGCGCAGAACCTGCTTCAGCTGCGAGGCGGAATAGGGGAATCCGTGGCCGAAGGGCGTCCAGTCGGCGCGCGCCCACAGGCCGCGGCGGTTCGGCACCACCGCCAGCACCCGGCCGCCGCCGGCCAGCACCCGCCAGATCTCGCGCATCATCGGCCGCAGCTGTTCGGTGCCTTCCAGGCCGTGGACCAACAGCACGCGGTCGATGGTGTTGTCGCCGAAGGGCAGGTCGGCCTCGTCGCCCAGCGCCACCATGCCCGGCCCTTCCGCCGGCCAGAAGCTGACGCCCTGGCTGGCCGGCATCACCGCCACCACCCGGTCGGCCTCGCCCATGAAGGGACGCAGGTACGGGGTGGTGTAGCCGACGCCGAGCACGATCTGGTTGCGCACGTCCGGCCAGATGGTGCGGATGCGCCGGCGGATCATCCGCTGGGCGGTGCGCCCCAATCCGGACTCGTAGAACTCCCTCAGATCGACGATATCTGTGTACATGGTATCCCAAGCGTAACACGGGTTTCGTATCGCAACAGCAGGGAGTCCGCTGCCGTGGAGGTCATTCTCGTTCCGGCTTTCGCCGACAACTATATCTATGTGCTGCGCGACGCGGCATCCGGCAAGGTCGGTGTGGTCGATCCCGGCGACGCCGCCCCGGTGCAGGCCGAGTTGGAGCGGCGGGGCTGGTCCCTCACCCACATTTTCCTGACCCACCACCATGACGACCATATCGGCGGCGCCGAGGCGCTGAAGGCCCGCTATCGCGCCAGCGTGGTCGGCGCCCGCGCCGATGCCCACCGCATTCCCGGCCTGGACGTGATGCTGGGAGACGGCGACCGCACGGTGTTCGGCGAACAGACCGCCCGCGTCTTCGCGGTTCCCGGCCACACCAGCGGCCATATCGCCTTCTGGTTCGAGGCGGCGGAAACCCTGTTCAGCGGCGACACGCTGTTCTCGCTCGGCTGCGGCCGGCTGTTCGAAGGCTCTCCGGCCCAAATGTGGGACTCGCTGCAAAGCCTCCGGTCGCTGACCGATTCGACCCGCGTCTATTGCGGTCACGAATACACCCAGTCGAACGGCCGCTTCGCGGTGACCGTCGATCCGGACAACGTCGCCCTGCAGCAGCGGATGGAGGAGGTCGCGGCCCTGCGCGAGCGAAACCAGCCGACGATTCCCACCACCATCGGGATGGAACGCCGCACCAACCCCTTCCTGCGTGCCGACGATCCCGGTGTCCAATCCGCCATCGGCATGTCCGGCGCCCCGTCGGTGGAGGTGTTCGCCGAATTGCGCCGGCGCAAGGACCATTTCCGGGGATGAGGGTTGCCGGCCCGGCGGTGGACCGGCGATCCGGCCTGCCGCTAGCCTGTCGTCAACCAAACCGAAGCGGCCAATCAGAAGCGTAAGGAGCGTCCATGTTGAAGCTGCGCTGGAGCGCCACATCCCCCTATGTGCGCAAGGTGATGATGGTGCTGATCGAACGCGGGCTGGAGGACCGGGTGGAGCGGGTGACGACCGATCCCTGGTCGGCCGACACCGACCTGCCCAAGGACAACCCGCTGGGCAAGGTGCCGGCCTTGACACTGGAAGACGGCACCACCCTGTTCGACAGCCCGGTGATCGTCGAGTATCTCGATTCGCTGGGCGACCGGGCGCCGCTGCTTCCGCAGGCGGGCCCGGCCCGCTGGACTGCGCTGCGGCTGCAGGCCATCGCCGACGGCATCTGCGACGCCGCCATCCTGCGCCGGCTGGAGTCCATGCGTCCGGACGGGGAGAAATCCGCCAACTGGATGGAACGCCAGCGCAAGGCGGTCGCCCGCTCGCTCGATCTCCTGGAGGCCGAGGCTGCCTCGCTGGACGGCGATGCCACCATCGGCACGCTGGCGGTGCTGGTGGCGCTCGGTTACCTCGATTTTCGCTTCGGGCATGAGGATTGGCGCGAGGGTCGGCCGGCGCTGACCGCATGGTTCGCCAAGGCCTCCGACCGCGACGGCCTGCGGCGGACGGCGCCGCCGGTGTAACGCGGGCCGCTGGGCCAAGCTTTTACGCGGCATACGTGCAGTAGAGCGGCGTCCGGCAGGGTCGGGCGCCGCTTTTCTATTCGGCGCCGTTTACGTTCGATTCACCATGGCCGGCTACGCGACGGATGATTTCCCGTCTCCAGCGATCTTTCGATTGTGCGTCGCGAAAACTTCATCGAAGCGTCACCGATTCATCCAACCAGAAGGGCTACCCATGGCGCCGGCCGGCTCGCGGAGAACCGCGGGCGCGGCACGGACAACCTCCAAGCCACGGGTGGCCCTTATGGCAAAGCCAGTCGACCAGCGCCGGCGGTCCGGCATCAAGTCGAAGATGCTGATCGCCTTCGGCACCGTGGCGGCACTTCCCTGCATCGCCGCGGTGGTGGGCTGGATGTCCTATGGCGCCGTCCGCGGCCATGTCGCCGACATCACCGGCACGCAGGTGCCGGTGCTCAGCGCCGCCCATGGCCTTGCCACCACGACGGCGCGGGTGCTGGCGCTGGGGCCGCTGATCGACGCCGCGACCTCCGAGGAGGATCTGGGCCGGCTGCGCAGCGCGGTGGCGGAACAGCGCGGGGCGCTGGACGGGCAGCTCGTCCGGCTGGCGGACGGGTATGGTCATACTGGGGGCGATGCGGATCGCGTCGCGGAACTGACCGGCACCGCCCGCTCGCTGCTCGGCACCATCGACGCGCTGGGGACGGCCACCGGCCGGCGGCTCACTCTGCAGGAACAGCGCAGCGGTCGGCTGGCGGAGCTGAGCGACATTCATGCCAAGCTGCTCGCCGCGCTGAAGCCGGACATGCAGGCGTCGCGCGAGCAGCTGGCCCAGGCGATCGCCGCGATGGTCGAGGCGACCTCGCAATCCTCCGCGGTGATCGGCGCCGAGCTGGGGCAGACGGTGATCCCGCTGTTCCAGCTGCGCGGGGCGGAAGCCGCCCTGGCGAAATCGCTGCTGATCGGCGCGTTCGAGACCGACCGGTCGAAGGTGATGTCGCTGTCCACCGACTTCGACTCCGCGCTGTCCGACCTGCAGGGCGCGTTGCGTCCGCTGGCGAAGAGCGAGGCGGCGGCTCCGGTGGTGGCAGCGATCAACGAGCTGGCGGCGTATGGCGACGGCGACAAGAGCGTCTATACCCGCCGCGTCCGCCAACTCACCCCCGGCATTCCGGAGGCGGAGGCGTACAAGCTGGCCGAATCGCTGGCGGCCGGCGTCGATGACATCGTCCGGCTGGACCGCGACGCCAACGCCCGCATGCTGCCGCTGATGCTCAATTCGCGCGGCCGAATCGCCGAGGCCGGCAACGCCATCGCCGAGCGGATGCAGGACCTGTCAACCAACGTCGTGCCGGCCGCTCAGCACCGTTACACCGTGCTGAGCGGCCTGATGGCCGACGCCAACCTGCTGGCCGGCAAGCTGGCTGAGGCCGGCAATGCGGAAACGCCGGCCCGCCTGACCACTGCACGCCGCACGCTCGATCCGCTGGCGGCGACGATCCGGGCCACCTTGAAGGACTCGAACGACGATCTGGGCGCGGAGACCCGCCGGCTGGCGGAGCGGCTGCTGGCGCTTGGCTTCGGCGACGACGGCATCCTGGCTCTGCGCAGCGGCGAATTGGCGGCCTATGCCGAGAATGCCGCGCTGATCGACAGCAACCGCAGCACCGGCGCCGCCCTGACCGCCATGGTCGACGGGCTGGTCCAATCGGCCGAGCGGGCGACCGCCGACGGGGCCGCCGCCGCCCATGACGCGCTGGAGCGCACCAACGAAATCCAGTTCCTACTGGCGACCGCCGGCGTGCTGCTGGCCGGGCTGATCGTCTCGCTTTATGTCGGGCGCCGCGTCGTCGGCCGGATGGAGGCGCTGGCCGACGCCATGCGCCGGGTCGCCGGCGGCGACCTGACGGTGGAGCAGAAGGCCGACGGCAACGACGAGATCACCGACATGGCCCGCGCCCTGTTCGTCTTCATCGCCAATGCCCGCGCCATGGAAGAGGCGCACGAGAAGGTGGAGGTCGAGCGCCGCAACGCCGCCTCGGCCCGCCGGACCAGCATGCTGGAGATCGCCGACCAGTTCGAACGCAACGTGCTGAGCAGCGTCGAGACCCTGGCCGAGGCCGCCCGCGTCATGGCCGCCCGCGCCCGTTCGCTGACCGACATCGCCGCCAACGCCAACGACCGGGCGGAGGCCGCCATGCAGCTGTCCGGCGAGATGGCGGCGGGGATCCAGCAGGTGGCGACCGCCGCGTCGGAAATCTCGCAGTCGATCGCCGAGATCAGCAAGCGCACCGGGGAATCGGCCCGGATCATCGGCGACACCGCCGCCGGGGCGGAGCAGGTGAAGGCCACCGTCGCCGACCTGTCGAGCACGGCGGGCGAGATCGGCACGGTCGTCGGACTGATCGACGAGATCGCCGGCCAGACCAACCTGCTGGCGCTGAACGCCACAATCGAGGCGGCGAGGGCAGGGGAGATGGGCCGCGGCTTCGCGGTCGTCGCGGGGGAGGTGAAGGCCCTTGCCGGCCAGACCGCCCAGGCCACCGCCGAGATCGCCCGCCAGATCGCCGCGACCCAGGCGGCCAGCCGCGAAACGGCGGAGGTGGTGGCGACCATGACCGGCAGCGTCCAGCGCATCGAAACCAATGCCTCGGCCATCGCCGCGGCGGTGGAGGAACAGGCGATGATCACGTCGAGCATCGTCGACAGTTCCCACCGCGTCGCGGTCGGCACCCAGGCGGCCTCGGACCATGTCGCCGGCCTGTCGGAGGCCGCGGCCAAGGTGCGCACCCAGGCCGGCGACGTGCTGCAGGTGGCGGAAAGCCTGTCGCACGAGGCGACCAGCCTCGGCTCATCCGTGCATCTGTTCCTCCAGGAAATCCGGGCCGCGCGATGAGCGGGCGGCTTCGGGCAAGAACGGGTCGGTTTCATAAAACTGACACGTAAACAAAACAAACCCGTCACTGGCGGCGGCTATGGTCACCGCGACGAAGAAGGCGGGTTACGACGTCCGGCCGAGGCCGGGCATTTCTCCAACCCAACGACACCGTCCAAACCTATCGGGAGTTTTGCCGTGAAAACCATGACTTCGGCGTTCGTTCGTTGCGCCGCCTTCGGTGCCCTGGCCGCTCTGTCCGTGTCGGTCGCCCCGCTGTCGGTCGCCTCGGCCGCCGACATCTCCGGCGCCGGTGCCACCTTCCCGTACCCGATCTATGCCAAGTGGGCCGACGCCTACAAGAAGGAGACGGGCACGGGCCTGAACTACCAGTCGATCGGTTCGGGCGGCGGCATCAAGCAGATCAAGGCCAAGACGGTCACCTTCGGCGCGTCGGACATGCCGCTGAAGCCGGAAGAGCTGGAGCAGGCCGGTCTGATCCAGTTCCCGATGATCATGGGCGGCGTGGTTCCGGTCGTGAACCTGAAGGGCATTAAGGCCGGCGAAGTGAAGCTGTCGGGCACCGTTCTCGCCAACATCTACATGGGCGAGATCACCAAGTGGAACGACCCGCAGATCAAGGCGCTGAACCCCGACGTCAACCTGCCGAACACCGCCATCGCCCCGGTCTACCGCTCCGACGGGTCGGGCACCAACTTCCTGTTCACCGACTACCTGTCGAAGACCAGCCCGAAGTTCAAGACCCAGATCGGCGCCAACACCTCCGTCCAGTGGCCGGCCGGCATCGGCGCCAAGGGCAACGAAGGCGTGGCCAACATGGTCAAGCAGACGGACGGCTCGATCGGCTACGTCGAATACGCCTACGCCAAGCAGAACAACATCACCCACCTCGACCTGCAGAACAAGGACGGCAAGACCGTCGCTCCGAAGATCGAGGCCTTCCAGGCTGCCGCCGCCAACGCCGACTGGGCGAACAGCAAGGGCTATTACGTCCTGCTGACCGACGAGCCGGGTGCGGAGAGCTGGCCGATCACCGGCGCCAGCTTCATCCTGATGTACAAGAACCCGCAGGACGCCTCGGCTTCCGGCGAAGCGCTGAAGTTCTTCGACTGGGCCTATAAGAACGGCGACAAGATGGCGACCGAGCTGGACTATGTCCCGATGCCGGACTCGGTGGTGTCGCTGGTCCAGAAGACCTGGGCGCAGACCATCCAGGCCGACGGCAAGCCGGTCTGGACCGCGTCGGCCAAGTAACCACGGCCAACCGACCTCGGGTGGGCCGGCGGACGGCTCGCCCGAGGGCATGATCGCCGGTGGGAACGGAAATTGCGCCGTTCCCACCGCACGCCTCACGGAGCGGCCATGACCGAGATCGCGCTGACCTTGACCGACGCACACGCCTCCACCGCCCGACGGGCCCGCCGCCAGCGCCTGCAGGATGCGGCCTTCCGCAACGCCACCCTCGCATTCGCGCTGCTCGTCCTGCTGATCCTGGGCGGCGTCACGGTTTCCCTGATCGACGGCGCGCTTCCGGCACTGCGCACGTTCGGCTTCGGCTTCGTCGCGACCGAAGTCTGGAACCCAGTGTCCGAGCAATTCGGCGCGCTCGCCCCGATTTACGGCACGCTGGTCACGTCCATCATCGCCATGGCCGTCGGCATTCCCGTCAGCTTCGGCATCGCGCTGTTCATCACCGAGATGTGCCCGGCCTGGCTGAAGCGCCCGCTCGGCGTCGCCATCGAGCTGCTCGCCGGCATTCCCAGCATCATCTACGGCATCTGGGGCCTGTTCGTCTTCGCCCCCTTCATGCAGTCGACCATCCAGCCCTTCCTGATCAACACGCTGGGCCAGATCCCCGGCATCGGCAACCTGTTCATGGGCCCGCCCTACGGCATCGGCATCCTGACCGCCGGCCTGATCCTGGGCATCATGGTGCTGCCCTTCATCACCTCCATCACCCGCGACGTCTTCGAGACGGTGCCGCCGATGGTGCGCGAGTCCGCTTACGGGCTGGGCGCCACCACCTGGGAAGTGGTGTGGAACGTGGTGCTGCCCTACACCCGCACCGGCGTTGTCGGCGGCGTCATGCTCGGCCTCGGCCGCGCGCTGGGCGAGACGATGGCGGTCACCTTCGTCATCGGCAATGCGCACCGCATCAGCTCCTCGATCATGGCGCCGGGCACGACGATCTCGGCCTCCATCGCCAACGAATTCACCGAGGCGGTCGGCGACGTCTACACCTCCTCGCTGGTGGCGTTGGGCCTGATCCTGTTCCTGATCACCTTCACCGTGCTGTCGATCGCCAAGCTGATGCTGCTGCGCCTGCAGCGCAAGGCCGGAGTCTGAGGCCCATGACGATGTCCAATTCCGCGACGCTGGCGACCCCCATCGGGGGGCTGTATCACCGCCGGCGCATTGCCAACAAGCTGGCGCTGACCCTGGCGCTGGGCGCCGCCGGCTTCGGCCTGTTCTGGCTGGTCGCCATCCTGTGGACGCTGCTCTACAACGGGCTGTCGGCGATCAATCTCAGCCTGTTCACCGAGAACACGCCGCCGCCGGGCGGGGAGGGCGGTCTGCTGAACGCCATCTTCGGCAGCGTCATCATGACCACGGTCGCCACACTGGTCGGCACGCCGGTCGGCGTCATGGCCGGCACCTATCTGGCGGAGTTCGGCCGTGGCACCAAGCTGGCCGAGGTGGTGCGCTTCATCAACGACGTGCTGCTGAGCGCGCCGTCGATCATGGTCGGCCTGTTCGTCTACGAGGTGCTGGTCGTCCGCATGGGCCATTTCTCGGCCTGGGCCGGCGCCATGGCGCTCGCGGTGCTGGTCATCCCGGTCGTCGTCCGCACGACCGAGGACATGCTGAAGCTGGTGCCCAACAGCCTGCGCGAGGCCGCCGCCGCCCTGGGCGCGCCGCAGTGGAAGGTCATCACCATGGTGGCCTACCGCGCCGCCCGCAACGGCATGATCACCGGCGTGCTGCTGGCCGTCGCCCGCATCAGCGGTGAAACCGCGCCGCTGCTGTTCACCGCCCTGAACAACCAGTTCTGGAGTGCGGATATGAACGCACCGATGGCCAACCTGCCGGTGGTCATCTTCCAGTACGCGATGTCGCCCTATGAGGACTGGCGCCAGCTGGCCTGGGGTGGCGCGCTGCTGATCACGGTCGCCATCCTGCTCCTCAACATCGGCGCCCGGCTGCTGGCCGGTCTCGGCACGACGAGAAAGTAACCATGACGATGACCCACATGGACGCCAACAGCCCCGCCCACGGCAGCCGCCAGATGCCCCCCAGCATGATGGGCGGAACCGCCGCCGATCGTCCCATCGCCGGTGCCGGCCTGCCCGAGAAGATCAGCGTCCGCAACCTGGACTTCTTCTATGACGGCTACCGGGCGCTGAAGAGCATCTCGCTGCCGCTGTATGACCGTCAGGTCACCGCCTTCATCGGCCCGTCGGGCTGCGGCAAGTCGACCCTGCTGCGCATCCTGAACCGGATGTACGACCTCTATCCCAAGCAGGTCGCCACCGGCGAGGTTCTGCTGGACGGCCACAACATCCTGTCGCCCAAGCAGGACCTGAACCTGCTGCGCGCCCGCGTCGGCATGGTGTTCCAGAAGCCGACGCCGTTTCCGATGTCGATCTACGACAACATCGCCTTCGGTGTGAAGCTGTACGAGAAGCTGTCCCGTGCCGACATGGACGAGCGGGTGGAGTTCTCGCTGCGCCGCGCTGCGCTGTGGGACGAGGTGAAGGACAAG
>PJUC01000492.1_pt1 | contig 15585 bp, 18 predicted proteins | sample 1512161 | NCBI WGS metagenome assembly PJUC01 (sample SAMN08177676, study PRJNA422409) | Soil metagenome, whole genome shotgun sequencing project. | isolation source: Soil enriched on filter paper | place: USA: Madison | collected 2015-01-15
GCGAGCGCAGCAGCGCCTCGACACGGGCGATCGGGTCGCGGCGGCGCCACTTCTCGACCTCGTCCTTGTCGCGGTAGCGCGTCGGGTCGTCGGAGGTCGTGTGGGGGCCCATCCGGTAGGTCACGGCCTCGATGAACGCCGGCCCCTTGCCGCTGCGGGCGTGATCGAGGGCCCAGCGCATCGCCGCCAGGCACGCGAGGACGTCGTTGCCGTCGACGCGCATGCTCGGGATGCCGAAGCCGGGCGCCCGGCCCGCGATCGGCACCTTCGCCTGCAGGGCGACCGGCTCAGAGATCGCCCACTGGTTGTTCGTGCACACGAACACGACCGGGGCGCCGAACGACGAGGCGAACACCATGGCCTCGTTGACGTCGCCCTGGCTGGACGCTCCGTCGCCGAAGTACGCGACCGACACCTGGTCGGTGCCGTCGCGCTGGACACCCATCGCGTAGCCGACCGCATGCAGCGACTGAGCCCCGATGATGATCTGCTGCGTGGCGGTGTTCAGCTCGTACGGGTCGTAGGTCGAGTGCTCCTCGCCGCGCCACGCGAGCACGAAGTCCGACGGCTTGCCGCCGCGGGCGTAGACGACGCCCGTCTCGCGATAGCTCGGGAAGGCGAAATCGTCGGCGCGGAGCGCACGCGCGGTGCCGATCTGGGTCGCCTCCTGGCCCTGGCACGGCGGCCACAGGCCGAGCTGGCCCTGGCGCTGCAGGGCGACGCCCTCGACGTCGATGCGGCGCAGCAGCACCATGTCGCGGTACAGCGACCGCAGGGCCGCGGCGTCGACGTCGGCGATCCACCGGTCGAGTTCGGGATCGGCGATGCGCTCGCCGTCGGGGGTGAGCAGGCGGGCGACATCCTCGATATCGGTGCCGAGATCCGCCGTGGGGGTCAGGGTGTGCGTCATCGTCATCACTCCTCGTTGCGGGCCCCCTTGTGAGGAGCCGCCTCGTGTGCGCGCCGGCCTCTTCGCCGACAGCTCGAGGCTACGTCCGTGTCGCACCTCGCTCAAGCATTCGAGGTCTGCTTGAGCATGTTGACAAATTCTGACCCCGAAAGCCGTGCTAACGTTTCGCACTATGAGTGCCCTCGATCACGTCGACCTGGAGCTGCTGGCCGCCCTCTCGGCCGACCCCCGCGCGACGGTCGTCGCGCTCGCCGAGCGGCTCGGCCTCTCGCGCAACACCGTGCAGGCGCGGATGGCGCGCCTGGAGCGCACCGGCGTGTTCCTGTCGTACGAACGGGCGATCTCGTCCGCCGCACTCGGGTACCCGATCGAGGCCTTCATCAGCGTCATCGTGCGCCAGGCGGAGCTCCCCCGCATCGCGGTCGAGCTCGCCCGGGTACCCGAGGTGGTGCAGGCGCACGGCCTGTCGGGTCAGGTCGATCTGCTGGTGCGCGTGGCGTGCCGCGACACGCAGCACCTGTTCGACACCGACGCGCGGATCCTCGCGATCGAGGGCGTCGAGCGCACCGAGACGTCTCTCGTGATGGGCGAGGTCATCGCCCACCGCGTCACGCCGCTCATGGAGCTGGCACGACGGGAGTCGTAGCCGCCATCCCCTTCGGGGTCCCGGCCGAGGACGCGTCCGCGCGCACGAGCACCACGCCGACGAGGATGAGCGCACCGCCCGCGAACTGGATGGGCGCGGGGATCTCGGCGAGGAAGATCCAGGCGAACATGAGGGCGAACAGCACCTCCGACAGCCCGACGAAGGAGGCCACCCGCGAGCCGATGCGGGGCACCGCCATCACCCCCAGCGCGTAGCCGAGCGTCGTGGCGATCGCGGCGACCCAGAGGAGCGGCATCCACCAGGGCACTTCCGTCCCGGCGAGCACCACCGTCACGGCGGGCGCCTGGAAGGGCATGATCCCGGTGAGGCACAGCACCCCCATCACCACGGCTCCGGTCAGCAGGCCGCTCGCGGCGAGGGCGAGGGGCGGCAGATCGTCGCCCGCGCGCTCCGAGATGACGAAGTAGGCGCACACGCACACGGCGGCGGCCAGCGCGAGGAGCGTGCCCAGCAGGTCGAACGAGGCGCCCGAGATGTCGACGACCAGCACAAGGCCGACCATCGCGACGGCGGAGCCCCACAGCACGAGCGCCGAGGGAGCCTTGCGGGTGCGGATCCACACGAACGCGACCAGCATCACCGGCGCGAGGTACTGGATCAGGAGGGCCACGGCCACCGGCATCCGCTGCATCGCAGAGAAGAAGAACAGCTGGCACCCCAGCACGGGCATGAGCCCGAACCCGACGATGAGCTTGTAGTGCCGGCGGAGGAAGCCGCGCTGGCGCCGCATGGCGCGGAACAGCGCCGGCGACAGGATGAGCCCCGCCACGCCCATGCGCACGAGGAGCGCGGCACCCAGCGACCAGCCCGCCTCGAGGAGCGGCTTCACGAACGGGCCGCTGGACGAGAACGCGAGGGCCGATGCCACCCCCATGATCAGTCCCGTGGTGCGCACCCGTGCGGCATGCGCCGAACCGGATCCCTGTGCGAGGACGGGGACGGACGCGGTGGAAGCGGTCATGGGCGGCATCCGACTGTCAGGGGTGAAAACTGCTTACACTGGTGACAGTAGCGATCTGGTTGTCAGGAGTCAACGTGGTTTTCATTCATGACACGCAACAGAGCCTGCGCGCCGCCGCGTACCTCGTCAACACGATGCCCGGGTACGACGACGAAGACACCCTGAGGACCCTCGAGCAGTTCGACGAATACCTCCGGGTGAACCCCTACACCGGCCTGATCCGACGGGACGAGAGCGAACTCGAGGCCATCCGCGCGATCCGCCCGCGGCTGCGCCGGCTGTGGGAGGTCGACCGCGAGGGCGCTGTGCCGCTCGTGAACGGACTGCTCCGCGACGGGCATGCTCTCCCCCGGCTCGTGATCCACGACGGGTTCGACTGGCACGTGCACGCCACGAGCGACGACGCGCCCCTGGCCACCCGCATCCTCGTCGAGGCGGCGATGGTGTTCGTCGACGTCATCCGCGCCGACGAGTACGACCGGGTGCGCATCTGCTCCGCCGACGACTGCGAGGGCGTCTACGTCGACTACTCGAAGAACGGCTCGAAGCGGTACTGCGATTCGGGCAACTGCGGCAACCGCATGAACGTCAACGCGTATCGGCGGCGGAAGGCGCGAGAAAGCGCGTGATCGCGTCGGCGGCCACCGCCGGCGTCTCGTAGTGGATCAGATGCCCGACGTCGGGGATCTCGACCAGCTCGGCATCCGGGAACATCGTCGCCAGCCGCCGCTCGGCCTCGATGGGCGTGATGTCGTCGCGCTGCGCGGCCACCAGCAGCGTCGGCTGGGCGATGCGCGGCGCCGCCTCGCGCACGTCGTGCGACACCGATGCCACGAACGCATCGTGCAGGACGTCACGATCGGCGAACCGTGAGAAGTACGTGTCGTGCTGGTCGTGGACGAATCGACGGATGCCGGGGTCCTTGGTCTTGGCCATCGAGACGCTCATCACCCGCACGATGAGCCCGTTGCGCAGCAGTGCCTCACCGAGGCCCTTCGGCAGCTTCGCGCCCGCCCAGTAGTAGAACACGGCCAGCCGGGTGAGGATGCCCCGCGGGCCCTCCAGCGCAGGGGCGCCGATCGGGTTCACGAGGATCACGCGCGGCGTCGGCAGACCGCGCGCCACCGCGGCCGAGACGACGATCGACCCGAACGAGTGGCCGAGGATGACCGCATCGGGCGCCACCGCGGCCACGAAGGCGTCGAGCCACTCCGCATACAGGTCGAGGTCATGCGTGCGCCCGGGCACAGGGGCGGTCTCGCCGAAACCCGGCAGGTCGGGCGAGATGACCCGCACACCCGGAAGGTGCGCCACCACGGGCTCCAGGCCGTGGTGCTCGCCGCGGAAGCCGTGCACCGCCACGATCGTGCTCTCCGCGTCGGCGGGACCGTACACCCAGTACGCCGTCGCGCCGCCGAGCACGTCGGCCTCGCGCCGCTCGACCGGGATCTCGTCGAGCAGTGCGGCATACGGGTTGGGTGCGGTCACGGGTCGAGTCTACTTTCGGTGCGTCGTCGCGCCGATGTCGGAGCCTGCTCATACCGTGAAAGGCATGAGCACCTCCCGCGCCGACCAGCTGTCGCTGTGGGACGTGCCGGACTGGGTACGCCTCGTGGGCGTGTTCGATCTGGAGACCACGGGGGTCGATGTCACGAGCGACCGGATCGTGACCGCACACGTCGGGCTGCTGGACGCATCGGGCCGCGCCCTGCGGGCGCGGGACTGGCTGGCCGACCCGGGGATCGAGATCCCCGAGGGCGCGAGCGCGATCCACGGCATCACCACCGCGCACGCACGCGCCGAGGGGCGCCCCGCGCGCGAGGTGGTCTCCGAGACCGTCGAGGCGGTCCGCGCGCTGCTGGATGCCGGCATCCCCGTCGTCGCCTACAACGCGCCCTTCGACTTCTCACTGCTCAAGTACGAGTCGCTGCGGCATGGCATCGCGCCGATCGAGAACCCGTCGCCGGTCATCGACCCGCTCGTGGTCGACAAGGCGTACGACCGCTGGCGCAAGGGCAAGCGCACCCTCGAGGTGGTCGCCGCCCACTACGCGGTGCGACTGGACGCCGCGCATGAGGCATCCGCCGACGCGGTGGCGGCAGGGCGTGTCGCCCAGGCGCTCGCCGAGCGCTTCGCACCGTGGCTGCCCGACACCGCCGACGAACTCCACATCCGTCAGGTCGCGTGGGCGAGGGCACAGGCGGCGAGCCTCACCGACTACTTCATCCAGATCGGGCGACTGGACCCCGACGACCGGCTCGACGGGCGCTGGCCGATCCGCTGATGCGGTGCAACGCAGAAGGCCCCGCACGACGTGCGGGGCCTTCTGTGCGGACGGGGCTTACTTGGAAGCGCCGCCGAAGTTCTTGAAGCGCTGGTTGAACTTCTCGACACGACCGGCCGAGTCCATGATGCGCTGCTTGCCCGTGTAGAACGGGTGCGAGGCCGACGAGATCTCGACGTCGATGACGGGGTACTCGACGCCGTCGAGCTCGATCGTCTTGTCGCTGGTCACCGTCGAGCGGGTGAGGAAGGTCTCGCCCGAGCCGAGGTCACGGAACACGACGGCCTGGTAGTCCGGGTGGATGTCAGTCTTCATGATGGTCCTTTGAGGATGGTGCCCTGGATTTTGCCAGGGCGGTCAAAGTCTTGAGCGCGGGCACACCTGTGCACGCACCAAGGATCAAGTCTACCAGGGTCAGTGCGCTGCCCGTGCCGCGTAGCGCCCGCCGTCCTCGGTGAGCCGGATCGGCACCCCGAAGGTCTCGGTGAGCGCGTCGGCGGTGAGCGTCTCGCGGAGGGGTCCGGATGCCACCGCCTTGCCGTCGCGGAGCAGCAGGACGTGCGTGAATCCCACCGGGATCTCTTCCACATGGTGGGTCACCATGATCATCGCCGGGGTCGTGGGGGCGGAGGCGTAGCCGCCGAGCAGGATGAGCAGCTCTTCGCGGGCGCCGAGGTCGAGGCTCGCCGTCGGCTCGTCGAGCAGCAGCAGCTCGGGGTCGGTCATGACAGCGCGCGCGATCTGGACGCGCTTCTGCTCGCCGTCCGACAGGGTGCCGAACGTGCGGTCGGCAAGGTGATCGAGCTTCCACTCGGCCAGCACCCGCAGCGCCCGGCGCTCGTCGATGTCTTCATAGTCCTCGCGCCAGCGGCCGAGCACGGAGTACGCGGCGGTCAGCACGACGTTGAGCACGGTCTCTTCCGGCGGCACGCGGCGCGCCATCGCCGATGATGCGAAGCCGATGCGGGGACGGAGCTCGAACACGTCCGTGCGCCCGAGACGCTCGCCCAGGATCGTGACGACCCCCGAGGTCGGGTGCAGCAGCGTGTCGGCCATCTGCAGGACGGTCGTCTTGCCGGCGCCGTTCGGGCCGAGCACCACCCAGCGCTCGTCGTCATTGATGGTCCAGTCCAGGTGATCGACGATGTTGCGTGCGTTTCGGCGGACGACGACGTCGGAGAACTCGAGCACCTGGGGCATGCTCCCAGCCTACCGGCCGCCGGCGGCCACCTCCGCGTACAGCGAGGCGGTCTGCTCGGCGATCCGCTGCCAGCTGAAGTCCTCCGTGGCACGGCGGCGCCCGGCGGCCCCGTACTCCCGGGCCTTGTCGGGATCGCCGACCACCTCGGTCAGCACACGGGCGAGGTCCGACACGAATCGCTCCGGGTCGATGGGGGTGCCGGTGCCGTCCTGCACCTGCTCGATCGGCACGATCCGCCCCGTCACGCCGTCCACGACGACCTCGGGGATGCCGCCGGTCGCGGTGCCGACCACCGCGGCGCCGCAGGCCATCGCCTCGAGGTTGACGATGCCCAGCGGCTCGTAGACCGAGGGGCAGACGAAGGTCGTGGCGGCGCTCAGGATCGTGCACAGTTCGTGGCGCGACAGCATGCGGTCGAGCCAGATGACGCCCTCGCGGGTCGACTGCAGCCCGCGCACGAGCTCCTCGACCTCGGCCATGATCTGGGGGGTGTCGGGCGCACCGGCGGCGAGGATCACCTGCACGTCGGCGGGCAGCCGCTCCGCGGCTCGCAGGAAGTACGGCAGCCCCTTCTGCCGGGTGATGCGCCCGACGAAGACCACGGACGGCTTGGCGGGGTCGATCCCGAGCTCGGCGAGCAGCGCAGGATCCTCGACGGGATGCCACGCCTCGACGTCGATGCCGTTGTAGATGACGCGCACGCGGTCGGGGTCGAGGGCGGGGTAGCTGCGGAGGATGTCCTCCCGCATGCCGTTGCTGACGGCGACGACGGCTGCGGCGCCCTCGTATGCGGTCTTCTCGATCCAGCTCGACACCGCGTAGCCGCCGCCGAGCTGCTCGGCCTTCCACGGTCGGAGCGGCTCGAGGCTGTGCGCCGTGACGATGTGCGGGATGCCGTGCAGCAGCGATGCCAGGTGGCCGGCGAAGTTGGCGTACCAGGTGTGGCTGTGCACGACGTCGGCGCCGGCGACGTCCGAGACGATCTCGAGGTCGGTGCCGAGCGTCTGCACCGCGGCGTTGGCCGACGCGAGTTCCGCGGGCACGGCGTACGACGTCGTTCCTTCTTCTTCGCGGTCCGCGCCGAACGCGCGGACACGCACGTCGAGCTCGCTCCGGAGCGCTTTCACCAGTTCCGTGACATGGACTCCGGCCCCGCCGTAGATCTCCGGCGGGTACTCCTTCGTGACGATGTCGACTCGCATGCTCGAACGCTAGTACATCGGTCGGAACGCGTCCTAGTGTGGGTCTCATGCCAGCAGCGCCCAAGGTCTTCGGAATCATCCTCGCCGGCGGCGAGGGGAAGCGGTTGATGCCCCTGACTGCGGATCGCGCCAAACCGGCCGTCCCTTTCGGAGGTCAGTACCGACTCATCGACTTCGCGATCTCGAACCTCATCAACTCGGGCCTCCGGCAGATCGTCGTGCTGACGCAGTACAAGTCCCACAGCCTCGACCGCCACATCTCGCAGACGTGGCGCATGTCGGCCCTGCTGGACTCGTACGTGGCGTCCGTGCCCGCGCAGCAGCGGCTCGGCAAGCGGTGGTTCTCGGGATCGGCGGATGCGATCCTGCAGAGCCTCAACCTGATCACCGACGAGAAGCCCGACATCGTCGTCGTCATCGGCGCCGACCATGTGTACCGCATGGACTTCCGACAGATGCTCGCCGCCCACATCGAATCGGGCGCGCGTGCGACGGTCGCCGGCATCCGTCAGCCGATCTCTCTCGCGAACCAGTTCGGCGTGATCGACGTCGATCCGTCCGACACCGGTCGCATCCGCGAGTTCCTCGAGAAGCCGCAGAGCCCCGTGGGCCTCGCCGACGCTCCCCACCAGGTGCTGGCGTCGATGGGCAACTACATCTTCGACACCGACGCGCTCATCGAGGCCGTCGAGTCGGACGGCGAGCTGCCGACCTCGAACCATGACATGGGCGGCGACATCGTGCCGTACTTCGTGTCGCGCGGCGAGGCCGGCGTGTACGACATGAACCGCAACGACGTGCCCGGTTCGACCGATCGCGACCGCTACTACTGGCGCGACGTGGGCACGATCGACTCGTTCTTCGACGCGCACCGCGACCTCATCTCGACCCTCCCGGTGTTCAACCTCTACAACACGGACTGGCCGATCCACTCGCAGGCGGTCAACTCTCCGCCGGCGAAGTTCGTGCGCGACTCGGTCGGGCGCATCGGCAACGCGATCGACTCGATCGTCTCGCTCGGATCCGTCCTGTCGGGCACGCACCTGGAGCGCAGCGTCGTGGGCCCGTGGACACTGGCCGGCGGCGGGTCGACGATCACCGACTCGGTGCTGTTCGACTACGTGCACGTCGGTGCGGGCGCCCGTGTGCACCGCGCGATCCTCGACAAGAACGTCGTGCTCGACGACGGGGCGACCGTGGGCGTCGACCGCGAGCGGGACCTCGCGCGCGGCTTCACCGTGACCGACAGCGGCATCACCGTCGTGGGCAAGGGCGTGCGCGTCGAACGCTGACGACGTCGCCGTCCGACATGCGGTCCGGCACGGCATGCCGCTCCGGCTAGCGTGGGAGCATGCCCGTCGCACCCGCCCGCTTCCTCGTCGTGCTCGACGCCGATTCGACCCTGATCCGCAACGAGGTGATCGAGCTGATCGCCGACGAGGCGGGGCGCGGACCCGAGGTGGCGGCCGCGACCGAGGCCGCCATGCGCGGCGAGGTGGACTTCGCGACGAGCCTGCGCTCGCGCGTCGAGGCGCTCGCCGGCGTGCCGCTGGCGGCGTTCGCGCGTGTGCTGGCGCGCATCGAGCCGACGCCCGGCGTCCGTGAGCTCATCGACGCCGTGCACGCGCGCGGCGGCGCCGTGGGCGTCGTGTCGGGCGGATTCCACGAGATCCTCGACACCGTCGCCCCCGGTCTCGGCGTCGACGTCTGGCGCGCCAACCGGCTCGCCTCGAGCGACGGCGTCCTCACCGGTCTCGTCGAAGGAACGATCGTGGATGCCGCCGGCAAGGCGGAGGCCCTGCGCGAGTGGTCGGCGGAGCGCGGGGTGGATCTGGCGCACACCATCGCCATCGGCGACGGGGCGAACGACCTCGTGATGATGGCCGAGGCGGGGCTCGGCGTCGCCTTCAACGCCAAGCCCGCCGTGCGCGCGCAGGCGGACGTCGTCATCGGTCCCGTCGATCTGCGCGAGGTCATCCCCCTGCTTCCCTGACTCGCGGTGCCGACACGCATGTCGGCACCCGTCGCTAGCCTCGGGACATGCACATCATTCTCGTTCCCGGCCTGTGGCTCGACGCGTCGTCGTGGGGCGATGTCGCCCCTGCTCTGGAAGCCGCCGGCCACCGCACCCATCCGCTCACGATGCCGGGTGTCGGTGGCTCCGGCCCCGTCACCGCCGGCATCGGCATGGCCGACTGGGTCGATGCCACGGTCGCGGCGCTCGACGCCCTCGACGGCGAGGTCGTGCTCGTGGGGCACTCCGGCGGCGGCAACGTGGCGTACGGCGCGGTGGATGCCCGTCCCGACCGCGTCGCACACCTGGTCCTGCTCGACACATGGCCCCCGAGCGACGGTGGGACGATCTCGGAGTTCCCCATCGTCGAGGGCGTCGTGCCGTTCCCCGGGTGGGACTTCTTCGACGCGTCCGATGTCGCCGACCTCGATCCCCAGACGAGGGCCGATGCGGCTGCGCGCACGAAGTCCGTGCCCGCGCGCGTCCCGACCGACCCGATCCGGCTCTCGGACGAGCGGCGGCGCACCGTGCCCGTCACGATCGTCACCGGCACGGTGCCTGCAGCTCAGATCCGCGAGATCATCGCCGCCGGCCCGGAGTGGGCCGCGGAACTGGTCGCGCTCGAGCACCTCGACATCATCCAGCTCGGCGCGACCGGCGATCCGACCGGTCACTGGCCGCAGTTCTCACGCCCCGGCGCCGTGGCCGAGGCGATCCTGCGCGCGATCGGCTAGGCGGTCCGCGTCAGTGGCCCATGCCGAGGCCGCCGTCGACGGGGATCACGGCGCCCGAGATGTAGGCCGCATCGTCCGAGGCGATCCACGTCACGACACCCGCCACCTCGTCGGCCGAGCCGTAACGGCCCACCGGGATGCTCTTCTTGTACTCGGCCTGCGTCTCGTCCGAGAGCTCGGCGGTCATGTCGGTCTCGATGAAGCCGGGCGCGACGACGTTCGCCGTGATGCCGCGGCCGCCGAGCTCGCGCGTGAGGGACCGCGCGAAGCCGACCAGGGCGCTCTTGGACGCCGCGTAGTTGATCTGCCCGGGTGATCCATAGAGACCGACGACGCTCGAGATGAGGATGACGCGGCCCCACTTGGCACGCAGCATCCCCTTCGACGCGCGCTTGACGACGCGGAACGCGCCGCCGAGGTTCGTCGAGACGACGCTGTCGAAGTCGTCCTCCGTCATCCGCAGCAGCAGGGTGTCCTTGGTGATGCCGGCGTTCGCGACGACGATCTCGACGGGTCCCAGCGTGTTCTCGACCTCGGTGAATGCGGCGTCGACGGCTGCGGCATCCGTCACATCAGCCCGCACGGTGAGCGTCCCCTCGGGGCCTTCCCCGGAACGTGCGGTCACAGCGACCTTGTAGCCGGCGGCGACGAAGCGCTCGGCGATGGCGCGGCCGATGCCGCGGTTGCCGCCGGTGACGAGGACGACGCGATCGGTGGACATAGGGCTCTCCCGGGGGTCTACGACGGAACCGCACCAGCCTAGCGGCGGGCGGGCGCGGAACCCCGATCTGTTTGACACCCCTGCGCCCCGCTGGGACGCTGGACCCAGACACCGACGAAAGGCATCGCCGTGAGCGACACCTCCCCCACTCCCGCGCCCGAACCGGGCGCGAACCCGCCCGTGCCGCCGGCACCGCCCGCGGCCCAGCCCGGCGCATACCCGCCGGCAGCCCCGGCGCCGCAGCCCGCTCCGCAGGCGCCGCCCGCGGCGCAGCCCGCAGCGTACCCGCCCCCGGCGCAGGGCGCATACCCGCCTCCCGCCTACGGCGCGCCGTCGACGCCCGCGCCGTACGGTTCGGCACCCGCCTACGGCGCCGCGCCGGCCTATGGCGCTGCACCCGGGTACGGGGCGGCGCCGGGCTACGGATACGGCGCCCCGGCGAAGACCAACACGCTCGCGATCGTCTCGCTCATCGCGTCGATCTCGAGCTTCGTGATCCTCCCGTTCATCGGCTCGGTGGTGGGCGTCATCACGGGCCACATGTCGCTCAAGCAGCTCAAGACGAGCGGCGAGCAGGGTCGAGGCATGGCGCTGGCCGGCACGATCGTCGGGTGGGTAGGACTGGGACTCGCGCTTCTCGGCATCATCGCGATGATCCTGTTCTTCATGTTCAGCTTCGCGGTCTACTCCTCGACGGGGAGCTACTCCTCCTGACGCACCGACGGATCGCCCCGGAGCCTCGCTCCGGGGCGATCTGCGCGTGCAACCGGCGTACCCTGGAAGCACCGTGAAGAACTCCAGCCACGCCCCTTCGGCCACGTCTCTGCCGCGCGCTCCGCGCGACGACGTCGGCGCGCGTTCGACGCGCTATCTCGTGATGATGGGCGTGCGCATCGCGTGCTTCATCCTGATGGTGGTCATCACGCCGTACGGCTGGTACACCTGGGTCTTCGGCGCCGCGGCGATCTTCCTGCCGTACATCGCCGTCGTCTCGGCGAACGTCGGTCAGGAGGCGCGCAGCAATCGCCGCGAGGACCCCGAGCCGTCGCTGCCCGCCGTTCCGGGCATCGCCGGCCCACCCGAGACGCGCGTCATCCGGATCGAAGAGAGCCGCGACGGCGCGGCACAGCAGCGCACGGCCGAACCGTCGCGCGACACCGAGCCCTCCCGTCCCGCCGGTGCCGCCGATCCTGCCGACGACGCGGACCCCGCGGCATGAGCGACGAGGGTATCGACGCGACCTGCTCGCGTGCGGGCTGCCGCCAGAGCGCCCGCTGGCGGATCGACTGGCGCAACCCCCGCATCCATACGACGGACCGGCGCAAGACGTGGGTCGCCTGCGATGAGCACGTCGACTATCTCCGCGACTTCCTGGCCGCGCGCGACTTCCCGCTCGACGTCACTCCCCTCACCGGCACCGAGGTGACCCGATGAGCCGGGGCGTGAGCATGCAGAACCTGCCGCGCGCGGGTCGCTGGGCGATCTACATCGCCCTCGCGGTGGTCTTCGCCATCGCGTGCGCGTTCCTGTCGCACTGGCAGTTCAGCCGGAACGAGGAGCGCTCGCATCAGCTCGCACTCGTGGCGCAGAACTACGACGCCGACCCCGTGCCGCTCGCCGAGGCGATCCCGGCCGGCGGCACGCTCGACCCCCAGGACGAATGGCGTCCCGTCACCCTGACGGGCGAGTACCTCGCCGACGACCAGCTGCTGGTCCGCAACCGCCCGCACGGCGGCACGTCGGCGTTCGAGGTGCTGGTGCCGTTCCGCCTCGACGACGGGCGCGTGCTGCTGGTGGACCGCGGGTGGGTGCCGCCCGGCGACGACCAGCCCGTGCCCGACGCCGTGCCCGCTCCCCCGGCCGGCGCGTCGACCGTCGTGGTGCGCCTGCGCCCCGGTGAAGCGCTGCCCTCGTCGGGCCGCTCCGCGCCGGACGGCCAGGTGCCGACCATCAACCTCGGTCTCATCGCCGACACGATCCCGTCCGACGACGGCGACGACCTCGAGCGCAGCGCCTACGGCGTCATGGTGACCGAGGATCCGGCGCCGGCGACCGTGCCGAACGCCCTCGAGCCGCCGTCGGACGACCCGGGCCCTCATCTGTCGTACGCGATCCAGTGGATCATGTTCGCGCTCATGGGGTTCATCTTCATCGGCTACGTCATCCGCACCGAGCGCAAACACCGTCGCGAGGATGCCGAGGACGCGGCGGCATCCGGCGACCCCGCAGGAACGCCGGATGCCGCACCGCCGGCGGCTGCGGCATCCCGTCGCCGTCGCGACCGCGACGCGGAGGACGAGGACGCCCTCATCGACGCCGCGGGCCGCTGACGCTTACGCGAGCGAGATGAGGTCGGCGTAGTCGCGACCCCAGATGTCTTCGACGCCGTCGGGCAGGATCAGCACCCGCTCGGGGTTGAGAGCCTCGACCGCCCCCTCGTCGTGCGAGACGAGCACGACGGCGCCTTCGTAATGCGCGAGCGCGCCGAGGATCTCGTCGCGCGAGGCCGGGTCGAGGTTGTTGGTCGGCTCGTCGAGCAGCAGCATGTTGGCCGACGACACGACGAGCGTCGCCAGCGACAGGCGCGTCTTCTCGCCGCCTGACAGCACGCCGGCGGGCTTCAGCACGTCGTCGCCGGTGAACAGGAACGATCCGAGCACCTTGCGCGCCTCGGTGGCGTTGATGTCGGGCGCGGCCGACATCATGTTCTCGAGCACCGAGCGGTCGACGTCGAGGTTCTCGTGCTCCTGCGCGTAGTAGCCGATCTTCAGCCCGTGGCCGGGCTCGAGCTGCCCGGTGTCGGGCTGGTCCACGCCGGCGAGGATGCGCAGCAGCGTCGTCTTGCCGGCGCCGTTGAGGCCGAGCACGACGACCTTCGAGCCGCGGTCGATCGCGAGGTCGACGTCGGTGAAGATCTCGAGAGAGCCGTACGACTTCGACAATCCCGAGGCCATGAGCGGCGTCTTGCCGCACGGCGCGGGCTTGGGGAACCGCAGCTTCGCGACGCGCTCCTCCTGGCGGACCTCGTCGAGGCCGGCGAGCATCTTCTCGGCGCGCGCGACCATCTGGTGCGCAGCGGCGGCTTTGGACGCCTTTGCACCGAACCGGGCGGCCTGCTGCTGCAGCACGGTGGCCTTCTTCTCGACGTTGGCGCGCTCCTTCTTGCGGCGCTCCTCGTCGGCCACCCGCTGGCGCAGGTAGTTCTTCCAGTTCATGTTGTAGACGTCGATGACCTGGCGGTTCGCGTCGAGGTAGAACACGCGGTTCACCGTCTCGCCGACGAGCTCGACGTCGTGCGAGATGACGATGAGTCCGCCCTTGTACCCCTTGAGGAACTCGCGCAGCCACACGACGCTGTCGGCGTCGAGGTGGTTGGTGGGCTCGTCGAGGATCATCGTCTGCGCGTCCGAGAAGAGGATGCGGGCGAGCTCGATGCGCCGGCGCTGACCGCCCGACAGCGTCTTGAGCGGCTGGTCGAGGATGCGATCGGGCAGCGACAGGTTGTGCGCGATGGAGGCGGCCTCGGCCTCGGCCGCGTAGCCGCCGAGCGCCTCGAAGCGCTCGGTGAGGTTCGCGTACTTGCGCATGGCGCGGGAGGCCACCGCCTCGTCGTCAGAGCCCATGGCGAGGGATGCCTCGTGCATGCCGATCGCGAGGGTGCCGAGGCCGCGGGCGTCGAGGATGCGGGTGCGGGCCAGCATCTCCGGGTCGCCCGACCGCGGGTCCTGGGGCAGGTACCCCAGTTCGCCCGAGCGCTCGACCTTGCCGTCGGCGGGGATCAGGTCGCCCGCGAGCACCTTGGTCAACGTGGTCTTGCCGGCGCCGTTGCGGCCGACCAGTCCGATCTTGTCGCCGTCCGAGACGCGGAAGGAGACGTCCGACATGAGCACGCGGGCGCCCACGCGGATCTCGAGGTCGTGCACGGCGAGCACAGCGGATGTCCGTTCCGTCGAAGGGTGAATACGCGGCCGACTGGCCAGCCATCCAGTATACGGACTGGTACTTGAGAGGGATGCGGACGGTACTGCAGAGGGATGCCTCCGGCGCCGTCCCCTGCGTACCGTGCCGGTGTGGACCTGATCTCCGACCTCATCCTGCAGGCGGTCGCCTCGCCCTGGCTGTACGCCGCGATGTTCGCCGTGGCGCTCATCGACGGCTTCTTCCCGCCGGTGCCGAGTGAGACCGTGCTCGTCGCCGCGGCGGCGGTGGCGGCATCCACGGGACGTCCCGATCTGCTGCTGCTCGGAGCGGTCGCGGCCGCGGGCGCCGCGGCGGGCGACAACATCGCGTTCGCGATCGGGCGCCGCACGGGCACGACGAGATTCGCATGGATGCGGCGGCCCAGGGTGGCCGGAGCGTTCGCCTGGGCGGGGTCGGCGCTGGAGCGGCGGGGCGCAGGGCTCATTCTGGGGGCCCGATTCATCCCGGTGGGCCGTGTGGCGGTCAACCTGTCGGCCGGGGCACTGCGCTACCCGTGGCGGCGATTCGCGGCGCTCGCGGTGTGTGCGGGGGCGTGCTGGGCGGCCTACAGCATCGCGATCGGCCTGCTGGCGGGCGCGTGGCTGAAGGATCAGCCGCTGCTCAGCGCCGGCCTCGGCATCGTGGTGGCGCTCGCCCTCGGTCTCGTGATCGACCGCGTGATCGTGTGGCGTGCGCGGCGAGCCGCCGCCCCCGGTTCACCCACGAGCGCATCGACCGCCGCGGTCGCGTGCGTCGACTGACAGGATGACATCGTGAGCGACACCCCTCCTCCGGCTCCCGCCCCACCGGCCGCGCCTCCCGCGCCGACGCACCGCCGCCGCCCCGCACCTCGGAGCATCGCGTTCGGCGTTCTGGCGGTCGTCGTGGGCGCCCTGTTCTCGGTGCTGGTGCCCGTGGTGATCTCGCTGTA
>PJUC01000495.1_pt1 | contig 15507 bp, 8 predicted proteins | sample 1512161 | NCBI WGS metagenome assembly PJUC01 (sample SAMN08177676, study PRJNA422409) | Soil metagenome, whole genome shotgun sequencing project. | isolation source: Soil enriched on filter paper | place: USA: Madison | collected 2015-01-15
CGCCCGCCGATCTTCACCTGGTCGTCCGCGCGGCCGACGAACACGAGCCCGGCGGCCTCGAGCCGCACGAGGTCGCCGCTGCGGTACGCCCGGTCCCACCCGAGGCCGGGCGCCGGGGCGAACCGCTCGGCGTCCTTCACGGGGTCGAGGTACCGCGCGAGCCCGACGCCGCCGATGACGAGCTCGCCGACCTCCCCCTCGCCGACGGGCGACCCGTCCGGGGCGACGACCGCCAGGTCCCAGCCGTCGAGCGCGTGCCCGATCCGGACCGGCGCCGCACCGGTGAGCCGCGCGCCGCACGCGACGACGGTCGCCTCGGTCGGGCCGTACGTGTTCCACACCTCGCGGTCGTCGTGCACGAGCCGGGCCGCGAGCTCGGGCGGGCACGCCTCCCCGCCGAAGATCAGCAGCCGCACCGCGGCGAGCTCGTCGGGCCGCCACAGGCCGGCCAGGGTCGGGACGGTCGAGATCACGGTGACCCGCTGCCGGACGAGCCACGGGCCCAGGTCCATGCCGGTCCGGACGAGTGCGCGCGGTGCGGGGACGAGGCACGCGCCGTGCGCCCACGCGAGCCACATCTCCTCGCACGACGCGTCGAACGCGACGGACAGCCCGGCGAGCACCCGGTCGCCCGGCCCAAGCGGGTGGTCCTGCAGGAACAGCCGCGCCTCGGCGTCGACGAACGCGGCCGCCGACCGGTGCGTGACGGCGACCCCCTTGGGCGTGCCCGTCGAGCCCGAGGTGAAGATGACCCACGCGTCGTCGTCCAGCCCGGGCGGGCGGACCGTGCCGGGGCGCCGGTGCCGGGCGAGCACGTCGAGGTCGCCCTCGGTGAGGACGGTCGCGACCTGTGCCTCCCGGAACACGGTGCGGGCGCGCTCGTCGGGGTCGTCGACGTCGACCGGCACGTACGCGGCCCCGGCGGCGAGCACCGCGAGGACCGTCGCGTAGAGCTCGACCGTGCCGGACGGCACCCGGACGCCGACCGTGGAGCCCGGCCCGATCCCCCGCGCGGCGAGCCCGGCGGCGGCGGCCCGGACGGTCGCGTCGAGCTCCGCGTAGGTGAGGACCGTCGTGCCGTCGTCGACGGCGGGCTGCCCGGGGTGCGCCGCGACGGTCGCCGCGAGGACGTCGACGAGCGTCCGCGGGGGTGCGGCCAGCGCGGACCGCAGGAACCCGTCCGTCTGCACGTCGCCGTCCACCTGCGCCTCGCCGTCCACCCGTACCTCGCGTCCACCCGTGCCGGCCCCCGCGCCGGTGCGGGCGCGCTGCGCCGTGCCGCAGCGGCCGGGTCGACGTCCGTCGTCGGCGCGCGTCGGTCGACGGGCGCGACCAGCGATCGTCGCAGCGTCACGACCCGTCCCCGTCACCGGGACGGGCCTGTTCACGAAGATGTCACCGAGTGTTCGTGGGGGCGACCCCGGGCCACGCACCGCCGTGCCGCCGGGGTCGCGTGCCCTCGCGTCCGGGTGCCGGGGCGCGCACCGCCCGACGCCGCGGATCTGGGAGGATGTGTGCCCATGAGCGACCTGAACCCGACCGCCCCCTCGACGACCCCTGGCAGCACGGGCACGCGGGCGGTACCGGACAAGGTCTCGCTCGACGGCCTCGAGACGCACTGGGACGCGCAGTGGACCGCGCAGGGCCTGTACGCGTTCGACCGCAGCCGCACGCGCGAGGAGATCTACTCGATCGACACCCCGCCCCCGACGGTCTCCGGCTCGCTGCACGTCGGGCACGTGTTCTCGTACACGCACACCGACGTCGTGGCGCGGTTCCGCCGCATGCGCGGGCGCGAGGTGTTCTACCCGATGGGCTGGGACGACAACGGCCTGCCGACCGAGCGCCGCGTGCAGAACTACTACGGCGTGCGCTGCGACCCGTCGCTCGCGTACGTCGAGGGCTTCGTGCCGCCGCACGACGGGACCGACGGCAAGGTCGTCAAGCCCGGCGACCAGGTGCCCGTGAGCCGCCGCAACTTCGTCGAGCTGTGCGAGCGCCTGACCGCCGACGACGAGCGCCAGTTCGAGGCGCTGTGGCGCCACCTGGGCCTGTCGGTCGACTGGTCGCGCACCTACCAGACGGTGTCCGCCGAGTCCCGTGCCGTCGCGCAGCAGGCGTTCCTGCGCAACCTGGGCCGCGGCGAGGCGTACCAGGCCGAGGCCCCTGGCCTGTGGGACGTGACGTTCCAGACGGCGGTCGCGCAGGCCGAGCTCGAGGCCCGCCCCTACCCGGGTGCGTTCCACCGGGTCGCGTTCCACCGCCCCGACGGCACGCCCGTGCACATCGAGACGACCCGCCCCGAGCTGCTCCCGGCCGTGGTCGCACTCATCGCGCACCCCGACGACGAGCGCTACCAGCACCTGTTCGGCACCACGGTGACGTCGCCGCTGTTCGGCGTCGAGATCCCCGTCCTCGCGCACCCGGCCGCCGAGCCGGACAAGGGCGCGGGCATCGCGATGTGCTGCACGTTCGGCGACCTCACCGACGTGCAGTGGTGGCGCGAGCTCCAGCTCCCGACGCGCTCGGTCGTGAGCCGCGACGGCCGGATCGTCCGCGAGACGCCCGAGTGGATCACCTCCGAGGCCGGCCGCGCGACGTTCGACGAGCTCGCCGGCAAGACGACGTTCTCGGCCCGCGAGGCGGTCGTCGCCGGGCTGCGCGCGTCGGGCGACCTCGACGGCGAGCCCGTGAAGACGGACCGCATGGCGAACTTCTACGAGAAGGGCGACAAGCCCCTCGAGATCGTCACGAGCCGCCAGTGGTACATCCGCAACGGCGGGCGCGACGCCGAGCTGCGCGAGGGCCTGCTGGCCCGCGGCGGCGAGCTCGACTTCCACCCCGACTTCATGCGCGTGCGCTACGAGAACTGGGTCGGCGGCCTCAACGGCGACTGGCTCATCTCCCGCCAGCGGTTCTTCGGCGTGCCGTTCCCGGTCTGGTACCGGCTCGACGAGGACGGCCAGCCCGTCCACGACGCGCCGCTGCTGCCCACCGAGGACCAGCTCCCGATCGACCCGTCGTCCGACGTGCCCGCGGGCTTCACGGCCGACCAGCGCGGCGTGCCCGGCGGGTTCGTCGCCGACCCCGACGTCATGGACACGTGGGCGACGAGCTCGCTGACGCCGCAGATCGTCGGCGGCTGGCGCACCGACCCCGACCTGTTCGCGCGCGTCTTCCCGATGGACCTGCGCCCGCAGGGCCAGGACATCATCCGCACCTGGCTGTTCTCGACGGTCGTCCGCTCGCACCTGGAGCACGGCACGCTGCCGTGGTCGGACGCCGCGATCAGCGGCTGGATCCTCGACCCGGACCGCAAGAAGATGTCGAAGTCCAAGGGCAACGTCGTGACGCCCATGGGCCTGCTGGAGGAGCACGGCTCCGACGCGGTCCGCTACTGGGCCGCCTCCGCCCGCCTCGGCACGGACGCCGCGTTCGAGGTCGGCCAGATGAAGATCGGCCGCCGCCTGGCGATCAAGATCCTCAACGCGTCGAAGTTCGCGCTGTCGTTCGGCACCGCGGAGCTCGACCCGGCGCTCGTCACCGCCACGCTCGACCGGGCGATGCTCGCCGGGCTCGCCGACGTCGTCGAGAAGGCCACGGCCGCGCTCGAGTCGTACGACCACACCCGCGCGCTCGAGCTCTCGGAGACGTTCTTCTGGACGTTCTGCGACGACTACCTGGAGCTCGTCAAGGACCGGGCGTACGGCGCGGGCGCGACCGAGGTCTCCGCGGAGACCGCGTCGGCGCGTGCCGCGCTCGGGATCGCGCTCGACACCATGCTCCGGCTGTTCGCGCCGGTCCTGCCGTTCGCGACCGAGGAGGTCTGGTCGTGGTGGCGCGAGGGCTCGGTGCACCGCGCGCCGTGGCCGGACGCCGCGCCGCTGCGGGTCGCCGCCGGTGACGCCGACCCCGGCGTGGTCGCCGCGGCCGGTGCCGCGCTGGCCGCGCTGCGCAAGGTGAAGTCGGAGGCCAAGGTCTCGATGCGGACCGGCATCACGGCCGTGACGCTCGCCGTCCCCGGGTCGCTGCGCGCGGGCGTCGACGCCGCGCTCGAGGACGTGCGCTCGGCGGGCCGTGTGGTCGGCACGCTCGACGTCGTGGACGACGCGGGCGAGCAGGTCGTCGCGCGCGACGCGGCGCTGGCCGACCCGGAGCCGAAGGCCGCGGCGCCGGCCTGAGCCGCCCCGCCCATCCCGCCACCGGACCGACCGACAGGAACGCGACCGTGCCCGAGTTCTCCTCCCCCACCGACGTCGCCGACGACCCCGCCGCGTCGATCAGCACGCTGCTCGCGGACCGGCTGGCCCGTGACCCGCAGGGCACGTTCGCCGAGGTCCAGACGTCGGTCGGCGGTGCGTGGCGCCCGGTCACGGTCAGAGAGTTCGCGGACGAGGTCACGGCCGTCGCCCAGGGGCTCGTCGCGTCGGGGATCCAGCCGGGCGACCGCGTCGCGCTCATGTCGCGCACCCGGTACGAGTGGACGCTGCTCGACTTCGCGATCTGGGCCGCCGGCGCCGTGGGCGTGCCCGTGTACGAGACGTCGTCGGCCGAGCAGGTCCGGTGGATCGCGTCGGACGCGGGCGTGCGGTTCGCGGTCGTCGAGACGGCCGCGCACGCGGCGGCGGTCGCGCAGGTCCGCGACGACCTGCCGGGGCTCACCGAGGTCCTCGTGCTCGACGAGGGCGCGGTGGCGACGCTCGTCGAGCGCGGCCGCGAGGTGCCCGCCTCCGAGGTCGCGGCCCGCTGGGGCCGGACCCGCGGCGACGACCTCGCGACGATCATCTACACCTCGGGCACGACCGGCCGGCCCAAGGGCGTCGAGCTCACCCACCGCAACTTCGTCGCACACACGCGCAACGGGGCTTCGGGGCTCGCCGAGGTCTGCGCGCAGCCGCACTCGCGCACGCTGCTGTTCATGCCGCTCGCGCACGTGTTCGCGCGCTACATCGAGGTGCTGTGCGTGCCGTCGGGCGCCGTCCTGGGGCACACGCCCGACACGCGCAACCTGCTCCCCGACCTCGCCGCGTTCCAGCCGACGTTCGTGCTCGCCGTGCCGCGCGTCTTCGAGAAGGTCTACAACTCGGCCGAGCAGAAGGCCGGCGGCGGCACCAAGCTGCGGCTGTTCCGGTGGGCCGCGAAGGTCGCGATCGCGTACTCGCGCGCGCTCGACACCGACGCCGGGCCGTCGGCCGCGCTCAGCGCGCAGCACCGCCTCGCGGGTCGGCTCGTGCACGTCAAGCTCCGCGCCGCGCTCGGCGGCCGTGCCGAGTGGGCCATCTCGGGCGGCGCGCCCCTCGGCGAGCGGCTCGGGCACTTCTACCGGGGCATCGGCGTGCGCGTGCTCGAGGGCTACGGCCTCACCGAGACGACCGCCCCGACCACCGTGAACCGGCCCGGTCTCACCAAGGTCGGCTCGGTCGGCCCCGCGTTCCCCGGGACGGCCGTGCGTGTCGACGACGACGGCGGCATCTGGATCTCCGGCCCGCACGTGTTCCGCGGCTACCGGCACGACGCCGAGGCGACCGCGGAGGCGCTCGTCGACGGCTGGTTCCGCACGGGCGACGTCGGCTCGCTCGACGCCGACGGGTACCTGCGCATCACGGGCCGCACCAAGGAGATCATCGTGACCGCGGGCGGCAAGAACGTCGCCCCCGCCGTGCTCGAGGACCGGCTGCGTGGCCACCCGATCGTCAGCCAGGTCGTCGTCGTCGGCGACCAGCGGCCGTTCATCGGCGCGCTGGTCACGCTCGACCCGGAGATGCTCCCCGGCTGGCTGTCCAACCACGGGCTGCCCGCGATGGACGCCGTCGCCGCCGGCCAGGACCCTCGCGTCCTGGAGGCGCTCGACCGCGCCGTCGAGCGCGCCAACGAGGCCGTGTCCCGCGCCGAGTCGATCCGCAAGATCCGCGTCCTGCCGACCGACCTCACCGAGGCGAACGGCTACCTCACGCCGTCGCTCAAGGTGAAGCGCGCGCTGGTCCTCAAGGACTTCGCCGCGGACGTCGACGCGCTGTACGTCGACACCCGCGCGGACCAGGCCGGCTGACCCGCCTCACGGGCACCTGCCGCACCCACGGCGCCGGGCGCGCCCCGGGAACGGCACGGGGCACCAGGTGCCCGGCGTCGTCAGACGACCGTGCGCAGGCGGCGCTGGTCGGCGGACTGCGTCGGCACCGACTCGCTCGGCGTCGACCCGTCGGACCAGCGCAGGACCGCGCCGATCCCGTCGACGAGCTCGGCGCTGCCGTCCTCCGCGAACGTCACCCCCGCGTCCTGACCGAGCGCGGCACGCAGCAGCGCGACCCCCGCGGGCAGCTTGCGGCGCGCATCGGCGGCCACGCCGAGCGAGTCGAGGTCGCCGGTCGACGTGCCGAGCTGCAGGGGCTCGGGGCCGACCCACAGCTCGCGGTCCGCGAGCCCCGACGACAGCGTCGACTCGTGCAGCACGAGCTCGTCGACCTGACCCCGGCGCAGCACCTCGATGACGTCGTCGAACGCGGTGACCGTCCCGCCGCCGCGGCCCTGCCCCTCCCGGAACCGGGCGAGCACCGCCTCGCGACGCCGGGCGCGGACCGAGTCGAGCGCGTCGTCGACCTTGGCCTCGAAGGCGTCCTGCTTGACGCCCTCACCGCGGGCGCCGCCGGGCACCTCGACGAGCAGCGTCCGCACGTGCTGGTCGACGGCGTCCCGGACGAGCCCCACGGCGCGCACGTCGCCCGTGAGGATCACGAGGTCGGGCGCCTGCTCGGCGACGCGACGGTCGAGCACGGCGGCGACGGCCTCGGCGTTGCGCTGCCAGGAGTCCTCGGCACGGGTCTGCGACCGGCGCGACAGCGAGCCCTCGCGCGTCTTGTGCACGTCGTCGTGCCCGCCCTCGACGCTCTCCCGCTGCGGTCCCTGCTCGGGCCGGGCGCCGCCGCCCGTGGACCTGGTGAGGTCCGCGCCGTTGCGGTCGACCTCGACCAGCAGGTACGCGACGACCTCCTCCGCGGCGCGGACGGCGGGCAGCAGCGCCGGTGCCGGCCCGTGCACCGCGAGCGGCTGCGCGGGCGGCTCCGACAGCGCCCGGTCGACGCGCACACCCTCGGCGTCGGCGACGATGACGCGGCCGTGCGGTCCCTTGACCCCGGTGGGCACGGCGAACCGCTCGCCGATCTCGTCCAGGACGGCCGTCGAGGCGCCCTCACGCTCCAGGGTGCGGCGCACCGCCTTCCAGCGGTCGGCCGCCTCGGCCTCCCCCGCGACGTCCGCCCGCGTCACGTCCAGGTAGACGGTCGTGAACGGGGCAGGGCGCCCCAGCAGGGGCTTCAGCCAGTGCAGGTCCATGCAGCACCTCGCGAACGGGTCGACGGTCCCCGGCGACGCCGGGCACAGCGCCCCCGCGCGTCGAGCCGGAGCTGACCTTCCTACCCTCGTCCGGATGCCGTCGGACCGCCACCCCGGCGTCCGGACGGGGTCCGCGACGGTCAGCCCTGCTGCGCGCGCTCCGCGGCGCGGTCCTGGGCGATCTCCTCGTGGTGCCGGATGACCTCCTCGACGATGAACGCGAGGAACTTCTCCGCGAACACCGGGTCGAGGTCGGCCTGCTGCGCGAGGTCCCGCAGGCGGGCCACCTGCTGCTCCTCGCGGCCGGGGTCCGACGGGGGCAGGCCGCGCTCGGCCTTGAGGACGCCGACCTGCTGCGTCGCCTTGAACCGCTCCGCGAGCAGGTACACGAGCGCGGCGTCGATGTTGTCGATGCTGTGCCGCAGGCGCGCGAGGTCGGTCGGGATCGGGGCGGGCAGGTCGCTCACGCCCGCGATCCTAGGCGCACCGGGCCCGTCGCCGGGCGGGCGCCCGCGCCGGACGGCACTTGTGGCACGGCTGGTGACCCGTGGCCGCACGACGCGACGGCGTGCCACGATGCTGGGGCAGAGCGCCGCGCGTCCGGAGGATTCGAGATGTCGTCGAGCACACCCGCACCCCCGACCACCGCCCCCGTGGCGGCCGCCGACGCGGGGCTCGACCCGCCCGCCCACGCCCGGACCGCCGACGACGTGCTCGCCGCGCTGGCGAGCGGCCGCGACGGGCTCACGGCCGACGAGGCGCGGCGGCGGCTCGACGTCACCGGGCCGAACCGGCTGCCCGAGCCCGCGCGGGCGCACCCCGTCGTGCGGTTCCTGCGGCACTTCGACGACATCCTCATCTACATCCTGCTCGCCGCCGCGGTCCTCAAGGCGTTCCTCGGGGACTGGGTCGACTTCACGGTCATCCTTGTCGTCGCCGTCGCGAACGCGGTCGTCGGCTTCCTGCAGGAGGGGCAGGCGGAGCGCGCGCTCGACGGCATCCGGACGATGCTGTCGCTCGAGGCCACGGTCCTGCGGGACGGGCACTGGGCGACGGTCGACGCCGACTCCCTCGTCCCGGGCGACGTCGTGCGGGTCCGCTCGGGCGACAAGGTGCCCGCCGACGGGCGGCTCGTCGACGCGACGAACCTCCAGGTCGACGAGTCGGCGCTCACGGGCGAGTCGGTGCCCGCCGCGAAGGACACGGCCGCCGTCGGGCTCGACGCCGGGGTCGGCGACCGGTCGAGCATGGTGTTCTCGGGCACGATCGTCGCCGCGGGCACGGCCGTCGTGGTCGTGACGTCGACGGGCGGGCGGACCGAGATCGGCCGCATCCAGGCCATGGTCGCCGAGGTCGACCACCTCGACACGCCCCTCAAGCAGCAGCTCGACCGCCTCGGCACGCTGCTGTCGCGCGGCATCCTCGTGATGGCCGCGCTCATGCTCGTCATCGGGCGCGTCATCCACGACTGGGCGCCGCCCGAGCTCATCTCGGCGGCCATCGGGTTCGCCGTCGCCGCCGTCCCCGAGGGGCTGCCCGCGCTCGTGACGATCACGCTCGCCCTCGGGGTCCAGCAGATGGCACGCCGCAACGCGATCACCCGCAAGCTGCCCGCGGTCGAGGCGCTGGGGTCCGTGACGACGATCTGCTCCGACAAGACGGGCACGCTCACCAAGAACGAGATGACGGCGCGCACGGTCGTCACCGCCGACCGGACGTACGCGGTCGAGGGCCTCGGGTACGAGCCGACGGGTCGTGTGACGGCCGACGGCATCGCGGCGTCCCTCGACGCGCACGGCGACCTGCGCGCCCTCGTCCGGGCCGCGGCGCTGTGCAACGACGCGCGGGTGGTCCCGGACGACGCCGGCCACTGGCGGGTCGTCGGGCAGCCGACGGAGGGGGCGCTGACGACGCTCGCGCTCAAGGCGGGCGCGGACGTCAGCACCGCGACCCGCCTCGCGACTGTGCCGTTCGAGTCGGCGAACAAGTTCTCCGCGACCCTCGACCGCCTGCCCGACGGCGAGGTCCGCGTGCACGTGCTGGGCGCTCCCGACCGCCTGCTCGACCGGGCGACCGCGCAGCGCGGTCCCGACGGCACCCCGGTCCCCCTCGACGCCGCCCGGTGGGAGGCCGCGGTCGACGAGCTCGGCGCGCAGGGCCTGCGGGTGCTCGCGGCCGCGTACCGGCCCGCCGACGCGACGACCACGACGCTCGACCTCGACGACGTCGCGACCGGGCTCGTCCTGCTCGGCGTCGTCGGCATCGTCGACCCGCCCCGCCCGGAGGCCGTCGCCGCCATCGCCGAGTGCCACCGTGCGGGCATCGCCGTGAAGATGATCACGGGCGACCACGTCGGCACCGCGGTCGCCATCGCGCGCGAGCTCGGCATCGTCCGTCCCGGCGAGACGGTCGACGCGCTCACGGGCGCCGAGCTGGAGGCGATGAGCCAGGAGGAGCTGCGCACACGCGTCGAGGACGTCGACGTGTACGCGCGCACCAGCCCCGAGCACAAGATCCGCATCGTGCGGGCCCTGCAGTCGCACCGCGAGGTCGTCGCCATGACCGGCGACGGCGTCAACGACGCGCCCGCCCTCACCCGCGCCGACGTCGGCATCGCCATGGGGATCAAGGGCACCGAGGCGACCAAGGAGGCCGCCGAGATCGTCCTCGCCGACGACAACTTCGCGACCATCGAGCGGGCCGTCGAGGAAGGGCGGCGGATCTACGACAACATCCGCAAGTCCGTCGTCTTCCTGCTCCCGACGAACGGCGCCCAGTCGCTCGTCATCCTCGTCGCGGTGCTGTTCGGGCTGGCCCTGCCGCTGTCGCCCGTGCAGATCCTGTGGGTAAACCTCGTCACCGCCGTCACCCTCTCGCTGGCCCTCGCCTACGAGCCCGCCGAGACCGGGATCATGGACCGCCCGCCGCGCTCACCGTCCGAGTCGGTCCTGTCGGGCCGCTCACTCGTGCTGGTCGTCGCGGCGTCGCTGTTCATCGGCGGCGCGACGCTGGGCGTCTACCTCGCGGAGAAGGGCCTCGGAGCCTCGGACGGCGTCGCGCAGACCGGAGCGGTGGCGACCCTCGTGCTCGGGCAGGTCGCGTTCCTGTTCTGCTGCCGGTTCCTGCACCGGTCGAGCCTCACGCCCCGCGTGCTGCAGGGGAACCGCGTCGTGTGGCTCGCGGTCGGCGTGCTGCTGGCGCTGCAGCTCGTGTTCACGTACGCGCCGTTCATGCACGACTGGTTCGGCTCCGCGCCGATCGGCCCGCAGGACTGGGCGCTGTCCGCCGCCGCGGCCGTCGTCGTCCTGCTCCTCACCGAGGCCGTCAAGGCCGCCGGTCGCCGCCGCGCAGGTCGCACCGCACGAGCCGGGACCGCCGGGGTCGGCGCTCCGGTCGACGCAGGCGTCGCCGGACGCTGAACGGCCCCCACCCGCGGCAGCGGGCAGGGGCCGGACCGGTCGAGCAGGTGCTCAGGCGCTCTTCTCGCGCGGCGTGCGCTTGTCGCGCGGCGTCTCGCTCTCGCGCGGCACCAGCGTCGGGTTGACGTTCTCCAGCACGACCTCGCGCGTGATGACGACGCGGGCGACGTCGTCGCGGCTCGGCACCTCGAACATGACCTGCTGGAGGACCTCCTCCATGATCGCCCGCAGACCGCGCGCGCCGGTGCCGCGCAGCAGGGCCTGGTCGGCGATCGCGGCGACGGCCTCGTCCTCGAACTCGAGCTCGACGCCGTCGATCTGGAACATCCGCTGGTACTGCTTGACGAGCGCGTTGCGCGGCTCGGACAGGATCCGGACCAGCGCGCTCTGGTCGAGCCGCGACACGGCGGCCACGACGGGCAGACGCCCGATGAACTCGGGGATCAGGCCGTACTTCTGCAGGTCCTCGGGGCGCACCTCGGAGAACAGGTCGCCCTCGTCGTGCGCCTCGAGCAGCGGGGCACCGAACCCGACGACGCGCTTGCGGGCGCGCGCCGCGATGATGTCGTCCAGCCCGGAGAACGCGCCGGCCACGATGAACAGGACGTTCGTCGTGTCGATCTGGATGAACTCCTGGTGGGGGTGCTTGCGACCGCCCTGCGGGGGCACCGACGCGGTCGTGCCCTCGATGATCTTCAGCAGCGCCTGCTGCACGCCCTCGCCGGAGACGTCACGCGTGATCGACGGGTTCTCGCTCTTGCGGGCGATCTTGTCGATCTCGTCGATGTAGATGATCCCCTGCTCGGCCTTCTTGACGTCGTAGTCGGCGGCCTGGATGAGCTTGAGGAGGATGTTCTCGACGTCCTCGCCGACGTAGCCCGCCTCGGTGAGGGCCGTCGCGTCCGCGATCGCGAAGGGGACGTTGAGCATGCGGGCCAGCGTCTGCGCGAGGTACGTCTTGCCGGTGCCGGTCGGGCCGACGAGCAGGATGTTCGACTTCGCGATCTCGACGTGGTCGTCGGACGAGCGCCCGATCTCACCGGCCTGGACACGCTTGTAGTGGTTGTACACCGACACCGACAGCGCCCGCTTCGCGGACTCCTGCCCGATGATGTACTGCTCGAGGAAGTCGAAGATCTCCTTCGGCTTCGGCAGCTCGACCATGCCGACCTCGGTGGCCTCGGCGAGCTCCTCCTCGATGATCTCGTTGCACAGCTCGATGCACTCGTCGCAGATGTAGACGCCGGGGCCCGCGATGAGCTTCTTGACCTGCTTCTGGGACTTCCCGCAGAACGAGCACTTGAGGAGATCGGCCCCGTCCCCGATACGAGCCACGCGTGTCCCCTTCCTCGGTGTCCGCCCTCCGCCCGGTGGGCGGTGCGTCGTCCCCGTCAACCCCCTCGGGGGTGACGTCCCCCCATTGCACACCACGGCGGCCCCGATGTCAGCCGAACCTCGCCGTGGCGTCCGGCGTGTCCCCCGGTCGGCCGTCCGGTATGTCCGGAACGGAGGACGTGGGTCCCGCCTGCGCGGGCGCCGCCGGACCGTGTCGGCCCGGCGGCGCCCCAGCGCTCGTGCTGCCGGCTCAGGCCGTCGGCTGGACGACCGTCGGCTGCACGCCCTTGCGGCTCGCGAGCACCTGGTCGACGATCCCGTACTCCTGCGCCTGCTGCGCCGTGAGGATCTTGTCCCGCTCGATGTCCTTGCGGACCAGGTCCAGGTCGCGGCCCGTGTGGTGCGCGAGCGTCGCCTCGAGCCACTCCCGCATGCGGATGAGCTCGTTCGCGTGGATCTCGATGTCGGACGCCTGCGCGTAGCCGCCGCCCTCCATCGCGGGCTGGTGGATCAGCACGCGCGCGTTCGGCAGCGCCAGGCGCTTGCCCGGCGAGCCCGCCGCGAGCAGCACCGCCGCCGCCGACGCCGCCTGCCCGAGGCAGACCGTGACGAGCTGCGGCTTGATGTACTGCATCGTGTCGTAGATCGCCGTCAGGGCCGTGAACGAGCCGCCGGGCGAGTTGATGTAGAGCGTGATGTCACGGTCCGGGTCCGTGCTCTCCAGCACGAGCAGCTGGGCCATGACGTCGTCCGCGGACGCGTCGTCGACCTGCACGCCGAGGAAGATGATCCGGTCCTCGAACAGCTTGGTGTACGGGTCCTGACGCTTGAAGCCGTAGGCCGTGCGCTCCTCGAACTGGGGCAGCACGTACCGGCCGCCCGGGCTCTGGGGTGCGAGCCCGCCCGGACCGGCGAGCCGGCCCGCACGGGCGATGAACTGGGACTCGAAGCTCACGAGTGTCTCCTCAGGGTCGCGGAAGGGTCGTCGGTGGGCCGGGCGCCGCTCAGGCGGTGCCGCCGCCGCCCGCGACGGACCCGGCCGTCTCGACGACGTGGTCGATGAAGCCGTACTCGAGGGCCTCGGGTGCGGTGAACCAGCGGTCGCGGTCCGCGTCGGAGTTGATCTGCTCCACGCTCTTGCCGGTCTGCTCCGCCGTCAGCTCGGCGAGCACCGTCTTCATGTGGAGGATCAGCTGCGCGTTGATGCGGACGTCGGTCGCCGTGCCGCCGATGCCGCCCGAGGGCTGGTGCATCATGACGCGGGCGTGCGGGGTCGCGTAGCGCTTGCCCTTGGCGCCCGAGGAGAGCAGGAACTGCCCCATCGACGCGGCCATGCCCATCGCGATCGTCGCGACGTCGGGCTGGATGTACTGCATGGTGTCGTAGATCGCCATGCCCGCGGTGATCGAGCCACCCGGCGAGTTGATGTACAGCCAGATGTCCTTGTCCGGGTCCTCGGCGGCCAGGAGCATCATCTGCGCGCAGATGGCGTTCGCGTTCTCGTCGCGCACCTCGGAGCCCAGCCAGATGATGCGCTCGCGGAGCAGTCGGTTGTAGATGTGGTCGTTGAGGCCGAGACCCGGGGAGTCTGCCCGGGCCATCGCCGGCACCTGCACGTTCACGAAGGCTCCTTCGTCTGGCGGTCGCGTCCTGGGACGCACGGTCCTGCTGGTCGTGCGGCACGGTCCGGGTGGGCCCTCGACGTCTGCCGACGGACGAGGTGTCCGGCCGTGCGCTGCAGCGACCCTAACGCGCAGCGCTGCCCCCTCATGTCGTCGCGGCCGGGGGTTTCGCTGACGGCGCACCGACCGACGACGAGGGCCCCGCACCGACGAGCGGTACGGGGCCCTGCGACGTGCTGAGGGGCCGGGGTCAGGCCTTGGCGTCCTCGACCTCGACGGGCGCGTCGGCGACGGCCGAGATGTCCGTCGCGGCGTCCGTCGCGGCCTGCTCGATGGCCTCGGCGGCGGCGTCGTCCTCGTCCGAGCCGATGTACTCGGACAGGTCGACGGCCGCACCGGCACCGTCGGTGACGTTGACGCGGCGCAGCGCGACGGCCAGGGCCTTCGAGCGCGCGACCTCGGCCACCATCGCGGGGATCTGGCCCTGCTGGTCGACGGTCTGGATGAACGTGTTCGGGTCCATGCCGTACTGGCGCGACGCGCTCACCAGGTAGTCGAGCAGCTCCTGCTGGCTGATCTTGATCTCGAGCTGCTCGGCGAGCGTGTCGAGCAGGATCTGGTTGCGCAGCGCCGTGGTGGCCTGCTCGCCGACCTCGGCACGGTGCTCGTCGTCCTCCAGGCGGCCCTCGCCCTCGAGGTGGCGGTGCACCTCGGCGTCGACGACACCCTGCGGGACGGGGATCTCGGTGCCCTCGAGCAGCTGCTCGAGCAGCAGGTCGCGGGCCCGCACGGCCTGGTTCGACGCCTTGATGCGGCCGGCCTGCTCGCGCAGGTCCGCCGTCAGCTCCTCGAGCGTGTCGAACTCGGACGCGAGCTGCGCGAAGTCGTCGTCGGCGTCAGGGAGCTGGCGCTCCTTGACCGTCGTCGCGGTGACCGACACCTGCGCCTGCTCGCCCGCACGCTCGCCGCCGGCCAGCGCCGTCTCGAACGTCGTGGACTCGCCGGCCGACAGGCCCGTGAGCGCCTCGTCGAGGCCCTCGAGCATGTTGCCCGAGCCGATCTGGTAGGAGACGCCGGAGACGGTGTCGACCTCCTCGCCGTCGATCGACGCCGTGAGGTCCAGGACCACGAAGTCGCCCTCGGCGGCCGGGCGGTCGACGCCGACCAGCGTGCCGAAGCGCTCGCGCAGCGCGTCCAGTCGGCCCTGCACGTCCTCGTCGGCGACCTCGACGTCGTCGACCGTGACGGTCAGGCCGTCCAGCGCGGGGACGGTGATCTCGGGGCGGACCTCGACCTCGGCCGTGAAGTGCAGCTCGCCGGCGTCCTCGCCCGCGACCAGGCCGGGGACCTTGGTGACCTCGACCTCGGGCTGGCCGAGCGGGCGCAGCTTGTTCTCGCGGACGGCCTCGGCGTAGAAGCCGGACAGGCCCTCGTTGACGGCGTGCTCGATGACCGCGGGACGGCCGACGCGCTGGTCGATGATGCGCGGGGGCACCTTGCCCTTGCGGAAGCCCGGCACGTTCACCTGCTCGGCGATGTGCTGGTACGCGTGGTCGATGCTCGGCTTGAGCTCGTCGTAGGTCACCTCGACGGTCAGCTTGACCTTGGTCGGGTCCAGGGTCTCGACGGCGCTCTTCACTTCGATGGTCTCCAACTGATCGGGTGGGTACCGGCGAGTGCGGCGCCGGACGGTGGGGGCTGCGCGGCCGGTCTCGGCGTGCGCAGGCGACCCTCGATGGTACGCCACCACGACTGGCGACCGCCAAAGCCGCCCGGGCACGACCGGCGCCCGGGCGGGCTTC
>PJUC01000497.1_pt1 | contig 15486 bp, 9 predicted proteins | sample 1512161 | NCBI WGS metagenome assembly PJUC01 (sample SAMN08177676, study PRJNA422409) | Soil metagenome, whole genome shotgun sequencing project. | isolation source: Soil enriched on filter paper | place: USA: Madison | collected 2015-01-15
AGATCTTCGGCCCGGTCCTCTCCGTCGTCCGCGCCGACTCCTATGAAGAGGCGCTGGCCCTGCCGAACGACCACGAGTACGGCAACGGCGTGGCGATCTTCACCCGCGACGGCGATGCCGCCCGCGACTTCGCGTCCCGTGTCGATGTCGGCATGGTCGGCATCAACGTTCCGATCCCGGTTCCGCTCGCCTACTACACCTTCGGCGGCTGGAAGCGCTCGGGCTTCGGCGACCTGAACCAGCACGGCCCCGACGCGGTGCGCTTCTACACCAAGACCAAGACCGTCACCTCCCGCTGGCCCTCGGGCGTCAAGGAAGGCGCCAGCTTCGTCATTCCGACCATGGAGTGATGGGTCCATAGCTTCCCTCTCCCGCCCCGGGAGAGGGAAGGGGCCCATGCGAAGCATGGGAAGGGTGAGGGGGACGACAAGGATCATTGCGCTTATCCTTGGATCACCCCTCACCCTCCCCACCTTACGGTGGGTCCCCTCCCTCTCCCGGGGCGGGAGAGGGCCTTGATCGAGGTGACGCATGTCCTTTGAACTGACCGAAGACCAGGTCGCCATCCGCGACATGGCGTTGTCCTTCGCCCGCGACGAGCTGGCGCCCAACGCCGTCGAGTGGGACCAGAAGAAGCATTTCCCCGTCGACACCCTGCGCGCCGCCGGAGACCTCGGCATGGGCGGCATCTATGTGTCGGAGGACCATGGCGGCTCGGCGCTCAGCCGCTTCGACGCCGTGGTGATCTTCGAGGCGCTGAGCCAGGGCTGCCCGACCATCGCCTCCTACATCTCCATCCACAACATGGTGGCGGGGATGGTCGACAATTTCGGCAGCGACGAGCAGAAGGCCCATTGGCTGCCGAAGCTCTGCACCATGGAATGGCTGGCCAGCTATTGCCTGACGGAGGCCAACGCCGGCTCCGACGCCGCGGCCCTGCGCACCAGAGCGGTGCGCGACGGCGACAGCTACATCCTGAACGGCGCCAAGCAGTTCATCTCCGGCGCCGGCAGCTCCGACCTTTACCTCGTCATGGCCCGCACCGGCGAGGACGGCCCCGGCGGCATCAGCGCCTTCCTCGTACCGAAGGACACCCCCGGCCTCTCCTTCGGCGCCAACGAGCACAAGATGGGCTGGAACGCCCAGCCGACCCGCGCCGTCATCATGGAGGACGCCCGCGTCCCCGCCTCGGCCCTGCTGGGTCAGGAGGGGATGGGCTTCAAGTTCGCCATGAAGGGTCTGGACGGCGGCCGCATCAACATCGCCGCCTGCTCCATCGGCGGCGCCCAGGCCGCGCTCGACAAGGCGCTGACCTACATGAGCGAGCGCAAGGCCTTCGGCCAGTCGCTCGACCGCTTCCAGGCGCTGCAGTTCCGCATCGCCGACATGGCGACCGAGCTTGAGGCCGCCCGCACCTTCGTCCACCGCGCCGCCTCGGCGCTGGACGCCAAGAGCAAGGACGCAACGCGCCTGTGCGCCATGGCGAAGCGCTTCGCCACCGACACCGGCTTCGAGGTGGCGAACAACGCCCTGCAGCTGTTCGGCGGCTACGGCTATCTGGCCGATTACGGCGTGGAGAAGATCGTCCGCGACCTCCGGGTCCACCAGATCCTGGAAGGCACCAACGAGATCATGCGCCTGATCGTCTCGCGCAGCGAGATCGGACGGATGGCGTAACTACGATTGATTCCCTCTCCCGCCCCGGGAGAGGGAAGGGGCCCATGCGGAGCATGGGAAGGGTGAGGGGTGATCCGGACATGGATCTTGATCCTTGGATCACCCCTCACCCTCCCCGCCTCCGGCGGGTCCCCTCCCTCTCCCGGGGCGGGAGAGGGCGATAAAAAACCAAACCAACGGGAGACGCGACGATGGCGATGATCGGTTTCATCGGATTGGGCAACATGGGCGGCCCGATGGCCGCGAACCTCGTGAAGGCGGGGCATCAGGTGGTGGGCTACGACCTGTCCACCGCCGCCATCGACGCGGCCAAGGCGGCCGGCGTCACCATCGGCGACAGCCCTGCGGCCATCGCCGCCGCGGCGGAGGTGGTCATCACCATGCTGCCGGGCGGCAAGCATGTGCTGGGCGTCTATGACGGCGACAAGGGCCTCGTCGCCGCGGTGAAGCCGGGCACGCTGCTGATCGACTGCTCCACCATCGACGTCGACTCCGCCCGCAAGGCGCATGCGCTGGCCGCCGCCAAGGGTGCCGCCTCGCTCGACGCACCGGTGTCGGGCGGCGTCGGCGGCGCTTCGGCCGGCACGCTGACCTTCATGGCCGGCGGCGAACCGGAAGCCTTCGAACGCGCCCGCCCGATCCTGGAAGCGATGGGCAAGAAGATCGTCCATTGCGGCGGCGCCGGTGCCGGTCAGGCGGCGAAGATCTGCAACAACATGATCCTCGGCATCTCGATGATCGGCGTCTGCGAGGCCTTCGTCCTGGCGGAAAAGCTCGGCCTGTCGCATCAGGCGCTGTTCGACGTGTCCTCGACCTCGTCGGGCCAGTGCTGGTCGCTGACCAGCTATTGCCCGGTCCCCGGCCCGGTGCCGGCCAGCCCGGCCAACCGCGATTACCAGCCCGGTTTCGCGGCGGCGCTGATGCTGAAGGACCTGAAGCTGGCCCAGGAAGCGGCTCAGAGCGCCGGCGCCCCCACCCCGCTGGGTGCCGCGGCGGCGCAGCTCTACGCCATGATGAACGCGCAAGGGCAAGGCGGCACCGACTTCTCCGGCATCATCCGCATGCTGCGCGGCGAAGGGTAAGTCAGGTGGCGGTTGGGGGCAGGAACAGCGCCTGCTCCCGCCGCACCAGATCGGCGATGTAGTCGGCGGTCATCGAAATCCGCGCCAGCGAGCGCAGATCCTCGTGCACGATCAGCCAGAAGGACCGGGTGATCGTCACCTCTTCCGGCAGCACCTGCACCAGATCCGGCTCACCGGCCGCGATGAAGGCGGGCAGCATGCACAGGCCGGCGCCGGCCAGCGTCGCCTTCAGCTGGGCGACGAGGCTGCTGCTCTTGATGCGCGGCGCCACCTCCCCGATCGTCTCGACATAATCCAGTTCGGGCGCGAAGATCAGGTCGTCGATATAGCCGATGAAGGAATGGCCGCGCAGGTCGGCACGGCTGCGGATCGGTGGCCGGGCGTCCAGATAGGCGGCGGTGCCGTACAGCCCCAGCCGGTAATCGGTCAGCTTCCGCGCATAGAGACGCCCTTCCTGCGGGCGCGACAGGCTGATGGCGATGTCGGCCTCGCGCTTAGACAGGCTGAAGACGCGCGGCATGGCGACCAGCTGCACCTCCAGTTCCGGATGCCGCTCACAGAGCGCCCCGATGCGCGGCGCCAGGAAACAGCTGCCGAAGCCGTCCGGCGCGCCGATCCGCACCGCACCGGCCAGCGACAGGTCGCCGTCGGCCACCATCCCCTGGGCCAGAAGCGCCGCGCTCTCCATCACCTCGGCGGTCTGTTTCAGCCGCTCGCCCTGCGGCGTCAGGGTGAATCCGCTGGGACGGCGTTCGAACAGGGTGACGCGCAGCGCGTCCTCCAGCGCGGTGATGCGGCGGCTGACCGTGGTGTGATCGGCCCGCAGGCGCTGGGCCGCCGTGGTCAGCGTGCCGGCGCGGGCCACCGCCAGGAAAAAGCGCAGGTCGTTCCAGTTGAAATCGGCCATGTCGCCGGCGCCGCCGTCCATTCTCGCTGGTGAAACAGGGGCCGAACTTTCCCATCAACCCGCCCGCCTGACAAGAGCGCCAACCCGCCCCTGCGACAACGCCGCACCCTGGAAGCGGCCCGCTGCTGAAAGTGCACGCACGGAAGGAGTACCGCGTCTCCCGGGCACCGCCCCCATTTCGCGCGGACGAAGAGGCGCGCTGATGCGTTTATCTGTTGAGAGACGCGAGCGCGACGATCGAAAGGACGGAGGATGCCGGGCGAGGGCCGGACGACGACCGGAAGCGGGACGATGATGGCGGCGGCACTCGCCGCCCTGCTTGCCCTGTCCGTTGCAGGACCGACCGCTGCGGAACCGCTGCTGCACGCGCCGGAGACCGCCAGCCCCCTGCCCTCCCCCGCTCCTCCGGAGCCGGTGGCCGCACCGCCGGGCGCCCCGGTCGCTGTCGCGGTGCAGGCGCCGAAGCGGCCGCAGACCGACGCCTTCGACTGCTGGATTCTCGACCCCAACCGGCTGGAGCGGGCGGCCGACCGCGGCCTGTGCAACGACGCCTTCGCCAGTGCACCGGAAACCGCCTCCCTGCCGGACGCCCCTCCCCCGCCGGCAGTCACGCCGCTGCGCAAGCCGAAGGCCCCGAAGCGCCACGTGCGAAGCGCCAGCCGCCAGTCCAGCCACAGCGAAGCCCACGAGATGACGACCTCCGCCGCGCGGGCGTCCCGCAATGGCGGCGGCGTCGATTTCTTCGGCAATTTCCAGCGCGACTTCAACGCGCTGACCAACCTGCTGGGCAGCGGCTCCTCCCCCGGCCGCAGCGGCAGCCGGGACGGCATCGCCTCCCACTCGTCGCACGACCATTAAAGCGGATCAGGCCTCGCCGTCCGTACCGGGGCCGATGTCCTCCGCCTCGACGTCGATGGTGACGCCGGTGCGGCCGGACCGGCCATGGTCATGCTCCGGGTCGATGCCATGGTCGCGGCGCAGCTCGTCGCGGACCTCCGCCATGCGGGCGCGCAGCCGGGCATATTCGGCCAGCAGTTGCCGACGCCGGTCGTTCGGCGTCACGTCCTTCGGCGGGCGCAGCGACCGCTTGAAGTCGATCAGCTGGCGGCGGGTCACGTCGGGACGGATCAGCCCCTGCGCCTTCGCCCGCTCCAACTCGTCCGGCGTCATGGTGACGATCTGGTAGGCGACGCTTTCCGCCCCCGGCAGCACCTCCAGCGACAGCCGGCCGGTGTCCACCGCCTCCGCCACCGCGCGGAAACGGAAGGCGGTCTCGACCGAAAACGGCATGTCGCTCTCGATCATCGCCTCGAAGTCGCCATGCGGCAGGATTTCCTTGGCGCGGTTCAGATACCGGCCGATCGACAGGAACTCCTTGCGGCTGCGGTTCCAGTGATACCGGATCTCCTGCGCGAACTCCTGCCGGGTGTGGCAGGGCACGATGGCGTCGCTGATGTCCGACGCCCGGCGGTCCGCCTTGGACGGCGCCACCGCCGTCCCTGACCGGACAGGAGTAGACGCTACCTCCGGCTTGGCCGCCGGCGGGGGAGCGGTCTTGCCCTGCTCCGCCACCTTCTTCATGAAGGACTTCACGTTGGCCATCTTCAGATCCCCAGCTCGTGCCGGATGAAGTACCAGGCGCCCAGGCATTCGTCGGCACCGTTCACCGCGCCGACATCGACGATCGAACAGCCGATGTCGTCGACCCGGTGCATGTCCTCGATGTCCGGCACCTCGTGCGGCACCAGCCGGCCGACCCGGCCCAGCTCCAGCTTCGCTTCGCGCAGGCTGACCGAGCGGCGCTTGACCCGGTTCAGCAGAAAGGCGGCCGGGCGGCCGTAATCGCGCAGGAATTCCATCCAGGGGATGACGCTCATCTTGTCGAAGCGCCCGACCCCGGTCGGCACCAGCACCAGATCGGCGCGCCGCAGCAGGATCTTGGTCGCCTCCGGATACAGCTCCACCGACGGCGGCGTGTCGATGAACACCACGTCGTAGCGGGCGGGGTCGATCTGGGCGAGCGCGGCGTCGATCTCGTCCAGCGTCCCTTCATAATGGTCGATGGCCGCCACGTCGTGCGGCCGGCGCAGTTCGTGCCATTGACCCAGCGTGCGCTGCGGATCGAAATCCAGAGTCGCCACCCGCATGCCGTCCTTGGCCGCGGCGACGGCGGTGTTCTTGCAGCTGGTGGTCTTGCCGGTACCGCCCTTCGGCGCACTGTACACCACCCAGCGCGCAGGCTTCGGCGCGACTGCCTTTACCGGCGCTCCGGCGCCCTGGGTCGCTTGCCTGCCGCTTGATTTACCTGACGATTTGCCCGCAGACTTCCTCGTGGCGACGGCGGTCGGATCGGCCATCTGTTTCCCCTGCATCGCGTGCCAGTCTACTTGATGGCCTTCTTATTAGCGGATCGGCGAACGGCTCGAAAGGGCAAAGGCGATACCTGCGCCATGGAAATAGGCCATTCCTGTACCGCAAAAACCGTTACCGGTAACGCCTGCCAATCCGTTTCCGTTACCGGTAACGCTTCTGGTGCCGGCACACGCGCAACCTCTGTTGCCGGCACGAAACATTCTGTCACCACTTTCGGGATTTCCGTGCGGCCGTCGGGTCGCTAAAATGTTTCGTATCCATTGGTTTGTGACAGCGTATTGCCTTCCCATCGGGTTTCGGGGGCGGCGAGAGGATTGGATCGGTGATGCGAGTATCAGGGGCGTTCGGCGGGACGGCGGTTCGGCGCGGCAAGGCGCGGCACCGGACAACGTTGCGCCACAGCACGGCACTGGCGGGTGCGGCCCGTTTCGCGATCGTCGCCGCGATCACCTCCCTCTCCCTGGCCCTCCCTCTGGCACTCCCGGCCTTGGCCAATCCCGAAGGCGGCGTGGTCACCGACGGCACCGCCACCATCCGGGCGACCGCCCCCGGCCGGCTCGACATCATCCAGTCGACCTCCAAGGCGGTGATCGACTGGCAGCGCTTCGGCATCCGTGAGGGCGAGCAAACCAATTTCCAGCAGCCCGACGCCGGCTCCATCACCCTCAACCGCGTCACCGGCCCCGACCCGTCGGCGATCCTGGGGCGGCTGACCGCCAACGGGCAGGTCTGGCTGGTCAACCCCAACGGCATCCTGTTCGGGCCGAACGCCCAGGTCGATGTCGGCGGGCTGCTCGCCACCACCCACGACATCCGCAACGACGACTTCATGGCCGGGCGCTACAAGTTCGAGGGCCGCGCCGGCTCCACCGCGACGGTGGAGAACGAGGGCACCATCACGGTGGCACAGGCCGGGCTGGCGGCGCTGGTCGCCCCCGGCGTCGCCAACCGCGGCACCATCCAGGCCCGGCTGGGCGAGGTGACGCTGGCGTCCGGCAAGCGCTTCGTCGTCGACCTGTTCGGCGACCAGAAGATCAACATCGCGGTGGATGCCAAGACCGACGCCCGTCCCGTCGGCGCCAACGGCAAGCCGGTGGATGCGCTGGTCAGCAACAGCGGCAAGGTCTTCGCCGACGGCGGCCGGGTGCAGATGACGGCCAGCGCCGCCAAGGGGCTGGTCGACCGCGTCGTCAACATGTCCGGCACCGTGCAGGCTCGTCGGGTGGAGCAGCAGGGCGGCGACATCGTCCTGCTCGGCGACGGCGGCGCGGTCGAGGTCTCCGGCACGCTCGACGCCCGCGGCAGCGGTGCCGCGCAAACCGGCGGCTCCGTCACCGTCTCCGGCAACCGCACGACGCTGGCGGCGTCGGCGCGCGTCAACGCCTCCGGTCCGGCCGGGGGCGGGGAGGTGCTGATCGGCGGCGACGTGCAGGGCGGCAAGGCGTCGGCCGCCACGCTGGCCGGCTACAACATCCGCCCGGCGCGCAAGCCGGTGCCGCCCTCCACCGACACCGTCGTGGCAGCGGGCGCCACCATCACCGCCGACGCCACGCAGGCGGGCAAGGGCGGCAAGGTGGTGGTGTGGGCCGACAACGCCACCCGCTTCGACGGCGCCGTCTCCGCCCGTGGCGGCACGGCCGGCGGCGACGGCGGCTTCGTCGAAACCTCCGGCAAACTGTCGCTGCATGTGCGGGGCAGGGTGGATGCAGGGGCCGGGGCAGGGCAGGGGAAGGGTGGCTCCTGGCTGCTCGACCCGACCAACATCATCGTGGCGGACACCGGCGGCACCATCACCGCCGGCACGATCCAGACCTCGCTGAACAGCGGAACCAGCGTCACGCTGCAGACCGACACGAATGGATCCGAAGACGGCGACATCACCGTCAACCAGCCCATCGTGAAGTCGTTCGGCGGCGACGCTTCGCTGACGTTGAATGCCTACCGGAATATCATCGTCAACAGCAGCATCCGGTCGGACGCCGGTGCGCTGAACCTGATCCTGAACGCTGGACACACCGGAAACCCGGACACCTATGAGGGTGCCGTTCAGATCGGCAAAGAAGGCGAAGCCATTTCGATCAACACCCGTGGCGGCTCGTTTCTGGTGGGAGGCGGGATGGATCCGTCGACCCACCCGGCAACCGGACTGTCGATCGCCGGCTACGCGTCAGGCGTCAATTTTCTCAATGCCACGGTGGACACCGGTGCCGGCTCCATCACCGTCAACGGGCAAGGTGGACGCTATGATGGTGGCGGAAACCACGGCATCGCGCTCCGCAACAGCCAATTGCTGACCAGCAGCGGGGCCATCACGCTCACCGGCACAGGTGGAACCAGCACCTGCTCGGAAGTGGGATGCGATCCCGACCTGTACACCGGCGACAACCTCGGTGTTCTGCTCGACACGGCGACGGTACAGAGCTTGAGCGGCATCGTCACGGTCACGGGCGCCGCCGGACACAACGATCAGGACTGCTACCTTGGCTGTTCTTCGGGAAATTCCTTCGGCGTTCGACTGAAAGCGTCGACGCTCGAGAGCGACAATGGCGCCATCATCGTCGCCGGTGCGGGAGGAACCGACCGAAACGAGTTCGGCTCCGGCAACGAGGCAATTCTGGTCGAGGCGTCCTCTCAATTGATCGGGCTCGGCAACACGTCGATCACCCTGACGAGCGGCGGCGGGTGGAACGACGACATCGTGCTGGACTCATCGACGGTGTCCACCCAATCGGGAGCCATCCATGTCGACGCAGCGCGTGACCTGAAAGCGTCGACCCTGGCCCTGACCGGCGGCGGCTCGACGACGCTCAAGGCAGGGAACAGCGTCTCGCTGCTGTCCTCCACCATCATTTCCTCCGGAACGCCGGTGACCGTAAACAGCGGTGCGTCCTCCGGCGGCCCGATCTTGATTACCGACGGTTCGATCACCACCAGTGGCGGCGCCATTACCCTGGGCGGCGGCAACGATCCGACGCAGGAGGCAGCCAAGGGCAATTCGGACAGCCCGGCCGGCGTGACGATCGAGAACGCCAAGCTGGAGTCCGGCGGCGGCACCATCTCCATCCGCGGCGAAGGGGCCGATTACGACAGCGAGGGCCACGGCGTCGCCATCACCGGGACCAGCGAGATTCTCTCCGGCACCGGCAAGATCGCCATCCGCGGCAAGGCGGTGTCTTACTATGGCTGGAATGCCGGCGTGCTGATCGCCACCGGCTACGACGGCAGCCCGATCATCCGCTCCAGTTCCACCGCCTCCGACGCCATCCTGATCGACGGCGACGCCACCCAGGTGGATGCCGACGAAGCCTGGGGCGTGAAGGTCCAAGGCACGGCGACGATCACCTCGTCCGGCGGCATCGCCATCATCGGCAAGGGCGGCACGTCGGCCGTCAATTACGAGGTCGCCGGCATCGGCCTCGATGCCGAAACCGACGGCAGCATCCGCATCGCCGCGGGCGGCGGAGAGGCGAGCCTTCAGGGCACCGCCGGAACCGGCGAAAAGGCGACGGCGCTGTACAGCAACGGGGACGTGGTGGTCACCAGCTCCCCGCCGCCTCCGCCGCCGCCGCCACCACCTCCCCCTCCGCCGCCGGTGACGCCCCCGGTTACACCACCGGTTACACCACCGGTCACGCCGCCGATCACGGATGACCCGACCACGCCGACCACGCCGACGACCCCGACCACTCCAACCACGCCGCCGACGCCCACCACGCCCACCACCCCCGGCACCGACAGCGGAGACGGAACCGGCACGCCGACCACCGGCGGAACCGGCACGACGGACACGACCTCGCCGTCGACCGGCCAGACCGCCACGACCGGCAGCACTTCCGTGCAGACGGTGCTGCAGACGGTGGCGCAGATCGCATCCAGCCCCACGGGGACGACGGCCACCGGCTCAAGCTCGACGGCCACCGGCACCACGGCCGGCACCACAGCCGCCGTCACAACCGGTTCATCCCCCGGCTCCTCGACCACCGCGACCACCCCGCAGACCTTCCTGGCGGCGCTGGAGCAGGGGGCAGGGCAGGGGACGGCGCAAGGGACCGGGCAAGGCGGCCAGACCTCCGACGGCACCCGGCCGGCCGGCAACGGCCCGACCTCTCCGCCGCCACCGCCGCCCGCACCGGCGACGGTGGTGCTGCCGTCCGGACGCTCCGTCACCTTCACGGCGGAGGCGACGCAGGCCTACGCCTCCGGCGCCACCCTGTCGCAGCCGGGGCCGCAGCTTCTCGCCGCGCCGCAGGTGCAGGTGGCGGCCGGCACCCTCATCCAGGCGGCCGGCAGCGGCGGCATGGTCCAGGCGGTGACGAGTCTGTCGACCGGCAACCTCTCGCTGCCGGAACAGCGCGCGGTGCTGGCCAGCGTCCCCGTCCCCACCCTGATCGGCGGCCTGACCGCCAGCGGCGATCCGGTGGCGGTGCGCGTCGGCGGCATTCTGCAGAACAGCGCGTCCGGCCAGCCCGGCGGCTATGCCCAGGTGCGGGCCGCAGTGACCCAGGCCAACCTGCCGCCCCAGGTCGCCCGCACCTACCTCGCCATGGTGCAGCGGGTGGAGCGCGAACAGCGCACCCAGGTTTTCTCGGGCGCGCTGCGGCAGCTGGTGGCGAACCCGCGGGCGGCGGACATGTTCGGCCGGCCGACCGCTTCCTCGGCCCCGCCCAGCCTGCAGCAGGCGCGCGGCGGCCGCACCCGCGGCGGCAGCATGACCCTGCGCGGCATCGTCGCCGACAGCGCCAACCTCGCGGAGGCGCGGGTGAACGGCCGCTGGGTCTTCATCGACGAGAAGGGCCAGTTCCGCACCAGCATCCCGGTGGACCCAGGGGCGACCGAAGCCACCCTGACCATGACCGACGAGGCCGGCAAGACGACCGAGCAGCGCATCGCCATCGACAGCGCGGCGGCCGCCCCCGATCCCGCCGCCCCGCCGAAGCCGCGCAAGATCGCCCTGATGATCGCGGTCGACAGCTACCGCGACAGCGCCATCCCGGCCCTCTCCACGCCCGGCGCCGACATCAAGGCGGTGGCGCAGGCGCTGAACGACCATCTCGGTTACGAGACGCGGACCCTGCGCAACCCGACCAAGGCGCAGATCGGCGAGGCTCTGCGCAAGCTCGGCCGCGAGGTCGGCGAGCAGGATCAGGTGATGGTCTATTACGCCGGCCACGGCTATGAGCTGGCGGAGACCGGCACCGGCTATTGGCTGCCGGCCGATGCGGAGACGACCAGCGCCCGCAACTGGGTGTCCAACAATGACATCGGCCGCTTCCTCAGCCGCATGCCGGCCAAGCATGTGATGGTGGTGTCGGACAGCTGCTATTCCGGCGCCTTCACCAAGGAACAGAAGATCGACGCCAGCCGCCTCGCCAACGAGCAGGAGATCCGGCAGCGCCGCTCCGTCATGGCCCTGTCGTCGGGCGGCGACGAGCCGGTCGCCGACGGCGAGGTGAACTCGCCCTTCGCGGTGGCCCTGAAGAAGCGGGTGATGGCCCTGCCGAAGGACAGCAACGGCTACGCGCTCTACCAGGAAGTCCGCCAGGACGTGACCAGCGAGGCGCCGCAGACCCCGCAATATGGCGTGATCCGCACCGCCGGCTACGACGAAGGCGGCGACTTCATCCTCGACCTGCCCGATCGCGCGATGAATTGAGATGGGGATTCTCCCTCTCCCCCCCGGGGAGAGGGTCGGGGTGAGGGGGATGCGTGGCGAGGATCTTCAAGCACCGCGCACTCTCCGCTCCCTACTAAATCCTCTCTGTGCATCCCCCTCACCCTAACCCTCTCCCCGGGGGGGAGAGGGGATCTCTACATTTTCCTCTGGCGTATAGTTTCAGAAGAAACTATATGAGCGACAAATGGTCGCGCCCGGTGCCCAGGCCGGCCGCATCCCCCGGAACAGGGAGCAGCCCGCATGACGTCCCCCGCCTTCACCTACCAGTCCGGCTTCGGCAACGAGTTCGCGACGGAGGCGCTGCCCGGCGCCTTGCCCGTCGGCCGCAACTCGCCGCAGCGCCCGCCCTACGGCCTCTATGCCGAACAGATCAGCGGCACCGCCTTTACAGCACCCCGCGCCCACAACCGCCGCTCCTGGCTCTACCGCATCCGCCCGGCGGTCGTGCACGAACCCTTCCGCCCGCTGGAGTCCGGCCGCCTGACCAGCCGCTTCGACGAGGTGCCGGCCCCGCCGACCCAACTGCGCTGGAACCCGCCGGCGATGCCCGACACGCCGACCGACTTCGTCGCCGGCCTCACCACCATGGGCGGCAATGGCGGGCCGCAGGCGCAGACCGGCTGCGGCATCCATCTCTACACCGCCAACCGGTCGATGCAGGGCCGCTTCTTCTACGATGCCGACGGCGAGCTGCTGATCGTGCCGCAGCAGGGCCGCCTGCGCCTCTACACCGAGCTTGGCGTGCTGGAGGTCGAGCCGCAGGAGATCGCCCTGATCCCCCGTGGCCTGCGCTTCCGCGTCGAACTGCCGGACGGCACGGCGCGCGGCTATGTCTGCGAGAATTTCGGCGCGCCCTTCCGCCTGCCGGACCTCGGCCCCATCGGCTCCAACGGGCTGGCCAACCCGCGCGACTTCCTGACGCCCGATGCCTGGTACGAGGATGTCGACGGCGACTTCGAACTGGTGGCGAAGTTCGACGGCGCCCTGTGGACCGCCCGCATCGGCCATTCGCCGCTGGACGTGGTGGCCTGGCACGGCAACCACGCCCCTTGCAAATACGACCTGCGCCGCTTCAACACCATCGGCTCGATCAGCTTCGACCATCCCGACCCGTCCATCTTCCTGGTGCTGCAATCGCCCAGCGACACACCCGGCGTCGACAGCATCGACTTCGTCATCTTCCCGCCGCGCTGGCTGGTGCAGGAGGACACCTTCCGCCCGCCCTGGTTCCACCGCAACATCGCCAGCGAGTTCATGGGCCTGATCGTTGGGGTCTACGACGCGAAGGAGGAGGGCTTCCTGCCCGGCGGCGCCTCCCTGCACAACTGCATGAGCGGCCACGGCCCCGATGCGGAGACCTTCGCCAAGGCCACCGCCGCCGACACCGCCCGGCCGCAGCGGGTCGGCGACACCATGGCCTTCATGTTCGAAACCCGCGCCGTCATCCGTCCGACGCGGCACGCACTGGAAACTGCCGAGCTTCAGCACGATTATTACCGCTGCTGGCAGGGGCTGGCGAAGCGCTTCGACCCGAACCGGCCATAAGCCGGCCGGAAGTCAGGGAAGCCGCACCCGCCGGACCCGACCATGCGACAATTTGTCTCGACGGCGCGCACGCAGCCTTTCAAACTGCGTCGTGCCGTTCGGGCGCTTGGCAAGGGGAGGGGGCCGATGGCGGCCGATGTTGGTATTGGTGCGATCGGGAATGCCGTAGAAAGCCGGTCGCTGCTCGACCGGATGATCGACCGGATGACGGTGCAGCGCGACGCGCTGGCCTGGGCGCAGCGCGCGGTCGCCGGGCGCGACGGCATGGTGCTGGAGGTGGGCTTGGGCAAGGGCCGCACCTTCGACCATCTGCGCCACCTGTTCCCGCCGCGCGACATCCTGGTCTTCGACATGTGGGTGCGCGTGCCGCCGGAGCTGACGCCGGACGAGGACCGCCTGTTCGTCGGCGATTTCCAGGAAACCATGCCGGCCGCCGCCGAGCGTTTCGGCCGCTGCGCCCGGCTGGCCCATGCCGATTTCGGCAGCACCGACCGCAACCATGACGCCAAACAGGCGGCGTGGCTGGCGCCGCTGATCGACGCGCTGATGCTGCCCGGCGGCGTCGTGCTGTCCGACCGTCCGCTGGAGCGCCCCAACTGGACGCCGCTGCCCCTGCCGCCCGACGATCGCTGGAGCTACTACGCCTGGAAGGTGGAAAGCTGAGCGGGCGGTAATGGAGAAAGCGGCAGCGGAAAAAGCACCGATGGAAAATGGCCCGGCCCACGCCAATCTTCCGTCCTTCATCCCCCCGCGCGTGACCCCTGCGGCCCTGACCGGCCGTGACGCTGAAGGCCATTGATGGACCGCAACATATTTCAGTTCATTTGGAAGCACAGTGGACGCCAGCAGATCCTGCTCGCCCTGTTGACGGTCGCGTCCTTCCCGGTGCTCTACGCCTCGCTTGAACTGCCGAAGATCATCATCAACCGGGCCTTGTCCGATCCCCAGCCGGTGCGCGAGATCCTCGGCATGTCCATGGGGCCGGTGACCTACCTGCTGGTGCTGTGCTTCACCTTCCTGGCGCTGGTGCTGGCCAACGGCGCCTTCAAGATGCGGATCAACACCTTCAAGGGCGTGGTCGGCGAACGGCAGGTGCGGCGCCTGCGCTTCATGCTGCTGGACCGCATGCTGCGCTTCCCGCTGCCGCATTTCTCAAAGGTCAGCCAGGGAGAGCTGATCTCCACCATCTCGGCGGAAACCGAACCGCTGGCCGGCTTCATCGGCGATTCCTTCGCACAGCCGCTCTACCAGGGCGGCACGATGCTCACCATCCTGCTGTTCCTGTTCATCCAGCAGCCGACCATCGGCCTCGTCTCGGTCGCGCTGATCCCGGTGCAGGCCTACATCATCCCCAAGCTTCAGATGAAGGTGAAGCTGCTGGGCAAGGAGCGGGTGCGCAAGGTCCGCCAGCTGTCCGAACGCATCGGCGAAAGCGTGGAGAACGTCCGCGAGGTCCGCGTCAACGGCACCGTCCGCTACGTGATGGCGGAATTCTCCCAATATCTCGGCAGCATCTACTGGATCAGGCTGGAGATCTACAAGCGCAAGTATTTCGTCAAGTTCCTGAACAACTTCATCAACCAGATCACCCCGTTCTTCCTGTTTTCCATCGGCGGTTATCTGGTTCTGCACGGGAACATGTCCATCGGCGCGCTGGTGGCGGCACTCTCCGCCTTCAAGGACCTGACCGCCCCCTGGAAGGAGCTGCTCGACTATTACCAGAACATGATCGACGCCCAGATCAAGTACGAGCAGATCGCCGACCAGTTCTCGCCTCCCTTCCTGTTCGAGTGGACGCCGCCGACGCCCGCCACGCCCCCCGACCTCAAGGCCCCCTTGCGGCTGGAGGCGGTGACCTGGGCCAACGAATATGGCGACCGCATGCTGCAGCGCCTGTCGCTGGAGGTGCCGCCGGGCTCGCTGGTCGGCATCGCCGGCACCAACGCGCTGGCGCTGCGCCGTCTGGCCGAGGTGCTGGTGCGGCTGTCGCCGCCGACCTCCGGCCGGATCACCATCGGCGACCAGTCGCTGGACGCCATTCCGCTGGAGCTGCTGGGCCGCCGCATGGCCTATGCCAGCCCGGAACCGCGCATGTTCACCGGCAGCATGATGCAGAACATCACCTACGGTCTGCGCCACCGCCCACCGGCCGACGATCCGGACAGCATGTCGCCCGCCCGCCGACGCGAGATCGTGGAGGCCCAGGCGTCGGGCAACTCCACCGACAG
>PJUC01000500.1_pt1 | contig 15331 bp, 18 predicted proteins | sample 1512161 | NCBI WGS metagenome assembly PJUC01 (sample SAMN08177676, study PRJNA422409) | Soil metagenome, whole genome shotgun sequencing project. | isolation source: Soil enriched on filter paper | place: USA: Madison | collected 2015-01-15
CATGGCGGAGGTCAGGGCGGCACTGTCCAGCGCCACCATCCCTTCGAACACCGTCAGGGCGGACAGGCCGATGAACAGCAGGGAGAACAGGCTGAGCGTCACCGCCGCCAGAAGATACATCCCGCGCGCCGCCGACTGGAACATCGCCCTTTCCCCCACTTCCGAAGCTGGTCCTTGGCAGCAACAACGCTTCAGGCGGCCGGTCAGCCCCGGCGATGCCGCCGGATCCGTCGACGCTGCCGGGGAACCTCTTTAGAGTGACGCCGACCTGCCGCCTCCCACCCGGTTTTCATTTCCATGACGCTGCCGCCTGAACCCACCCCCGCCCACAACGCCCCCCACAATGCGGTGGTGGCGAGCGCCGCCTATTGCCAGGGCCGGCGCATCGCCGACGTGCCCATCGCCGAGGCCGGCGCCTGGGCCGCGAAAGAAGGCCACTTCGTCTGGATCGGCTTGTGGGAGCCGGACGAGGCGCTGCTGATGGAGGTGAAGCAGCAGTTCGGCCTGCATGAACTGGCGGTGGAGGACGCGCTGCACGCCCACCAGCGGCCGAAGGTGGACATCTATGGCGAAAGCCTGTTCATGGTCCTGCGCACCGCCCGGCTGGAAAAGGGCGAGCTGGTGCTGGGCGAGACCCATGTCTTCGCCGGCCGCGGCTATGTCGTCACCGTGCGGCACGGCGCCTCGACCAGCTATTCGCCGGTGCGGGCGCGGGCGGAAAGCGCGCCGCATCTGCTGAAGCATGGCGAGGACTTCATCGTCTACACCATCATGGATTATGTGGTGGACTGTTACTTCCCGGTGGTGGACCAGATGGCCGCCACGGCGGACGAGCTGGACGCCCTGCTGATCGCCCGCCCGCCCAGCATGGCGGAGATCGAGTGCATCCACCAGCTGCGCCGCGACCTGGAGCGGCTGCGCCGCAACGCCTCGCCCCTGCTGGAGGTCTGCTCGCGGCTGGAGCGCTTCGATTTGCCGATGATCGACCCGGCGATCCGCCCCTATTACCGCGACGTGCAGGACCATGTGATCCGCGTCAACGAGCAGATCGGCTCGCTGCGCGAGGTGCTGTCCTTCGCCTTCGAAACCAGTATGATCCTGGCGTCGGCGCGGCAGAACGACGTGACGCGCAAGCTGGCCGCCTGGGCCGCCATCCTCGCCGTGCCGACGGCCGTCGCCGGCCTGTACGGCATGAACTTCGAGCATATGCCGGAGCTTCACTGGCGCTACGGCTACCCGGCGGTGCTGGCGGTGATCATTGCGGTCTGCGCCGTGCTGTATGTCCGCTTCCGGCGGATGGGATGGCTGTGACGGACGGGATTTTGGGCCGAGATTTTGGGCCGGGGTTTTCGGGTGGGGATTTGGTGACGGACATGACCGACGCGACGAACACGCTGCACGCCCTGCTGGACGCTTATCTGCGCTGCCCGGTGGAGTCGGCGCGCGCAGAGCTGGAACAGGCGCTCCGCAGCTATCAGACCGATTGGATCCGCGCCCGCGCCGGGGCCGACGCCCCGCCGCTGCCGGCGAAAGCACCGGAGGCCCCCGCGCCCGCCAAGAAGGCGATCATGCCCAAGCCGCGCTTCCCCATCGCGTCGGCCGACCTGGAGGTTCTGAAGCGTCTGGCCGACGGCTGGCCCGGCACCACCGCCGAGGTGGCGCGCTGGGCGTGGTTCGAGAATCGCGAACTGGTGGCGCTGGACCCGAACCCGGCCGGCGAGGGGCCGGAGATGCTGCGCCTCACCCCGCTCGGCTGGGCCGCCATCGGCCGGATGCCGGAAGACTGAGAGTTCGCAGTTTCTTATGAGCCCTGCCGGGAGACGCTTGGGATTTGAACCGGTTCGGACCCGGTCTCAGTCACGCGCGTCCCTCAGCAGATATTCGCGGGAATGACGGCCGATAGAAGCTCCGAAAACTCACGGCCGGTGCCGTGGCGCCCCCTCAGTTCACCTGCGGCAGCGCGAAGATCTGGCCGGGATAGATCAGGTCCGGGTTGCGGATCTGGTCGCGGTTGGCGGTGTAGATGGTGGTATAGAGCATGCCGTCGCCATAGGTGCGGCGGGCCAGCCGCCACAGGCTGTTGCCGGGCTGGACGACGACGTTGCGGCCGTCGGTGGAGGCCGCCGGCATGGCGGAAACCTGCACCGGCAGTTCGGCCCGCGCCACCACCTTGCCGCCCTGGGTGACCTGATCGGCGCGCAGGGTGTAGACGCCGGGGTCGATCAGCTTTTCCGGGGTCAGGCGCCAATTGCCCTTCGGGTCGGTGTGGGCGCTGCCGACGAGGATGTTGTCGAGATAGAGCTGAACCGCACTGTTGGGCGCCGCCCGTCCGCCGAGCGCCACCCGGCCGGCCGGATCGTAATCCATCGTCTCCACCGATACGCCGCCCGGCGGGGCCGGCGCGCCGTTGTCCGGCACCGGCGGAGCCCGCAGCACCGAACTGCCGCCCATGGTCGGCGGCGCGCCGGCCAGCCCGTCGCGCGGAACCGCCACCGCGACCGGCGCGGTCGGGGCTGCCGAATCGGCGGCAGGCTTCGCCGCCGGGTCGGGCACCGTCACCACGACCACCTTGTCGGCGGGGACCGGGGTTTCGGCGCCGGGGCGGGTCTCTGTCAGGTTGAGTTCGCGGGTTCCCGGCGCCAGCGGCTTGTCGGGCAGCATCACCCATTCGCCGCGCTGGTCGGCCTTGGCCGAAGCGACCGCGGTGCCGCCGTCGGTCACCGTCACCTCAGACCCAGGCGCGGCGCGGCCGGCCATCACCGTCGCCCCGTCCGGCGCCACCCGCACCACGTCGAAGCTGGGAGCCGCAGGTTTGGTCTGTTCCGGGGCTTGGGCGGGCTTCGCCGGGGGGGCGGGCTTCGCCGATGCGGCGGTCTGGACCGATGCGGTGGGAGCCGGAACGGACGCTGGAGCCACCGGCGCCTCGACCGGCTTGGCCCCCGGCCAAAGGGCGACCGCCGCCGCTCCCCCCATCAGAGCCACGCCCAAAGCTGCGAACAACGCGTTTCGTTTCACCTGAGCACCCATCCGGCGGCCCGCCACAATGGCAGGATGACTGACTATAGCAGAAGGATAGGTCACAAAAGAATCGCGACGTTGGAGCGGAACCATCCGCCAAACGGGCTCGATTGCCCCATAGGATCATGAGTCCACGGCAATCCGGCGCCTGTTGCGCCGAAGACTCACTCCTTCGCCGGAACCGTCTTCAGATAGGCGGCGATGGCGGCGCGGTCGTCGGCCGTCAGCTTTGAGGTGGTGTTGCGCACGACCTCGCCCATGGCGCCGCCGACGACGTCGCCGTCCGGGGTCAGGCCGGTCTCCAGGAGCAGCGTCAGGTCGCCGTCCGACCAGGCCCCGATCCCGCCCTTGCCCTTGGCGCCGGTGATGCCCGGAACCTTGTCGCCGTCCGGCCCGTCCGGATTGCCGGCCAGGTAGCGGTCGGAGTCGAGCCCGCCCAGCAGGGTGCGCGGGCTGTGGCATTCGGCGCAATGGCCCAGCGCATCGACCAGATAACGCCCGCGGTTCCAGGCCGGCGGCTTGGCCGGGTCGTCGGGCGGCGGTCCGGGGGTCAGGTACATCCACTGCCAGACCGGCAGCAGGAAACGCCAGGAGAAGGGCGGCGTCAGGTCGTGCGGCTTGTTGGGCGCCGCGACCGCCGGGCGGCTGAACAGATAGGCCTTCAGATCCAGCAGGTCGCGGTCGGTCATCCGCGTGTAGCTGGCGTAGGGGAAGGCCGGAAACAGGGCGGCGCCGTCCGGCCGCACACCCTCGCGCAGCGCGCGGATGAAGTCGGCATCGCTCCAGCGTCCGATGCCGTTGACCGGGTCCGGCGTGATGTTGGGGGTGTGGAAGGTGCCGAAGGGCGTCGCCAGCGCCCGGCCGCTGGCCAAGGGCTGACCACCGCCCTTTTCATCGGTGTGGCAGCCGAGGCAGCCGGCGGCGTTGAAGATGTAGGCGCCCCGCTGGACGGCATCGCTGCCGGAATCGTTGGCGGGAGCCTCGCCGGCGGCACGCGCAGTGCCGCCCGCGAGGGCGAGCGGCAGCAGCACGGACGCGGCGGTCAGGAGGCGCCGCACCGGTCAGTTCTTCTTGACGCGGAAGTCCTCGTGGCAGCTCCCGCAGGTCTTGGAGGTGGCGCCGAGCGCCTGGGCGATCTGGGCGCGGTCGCCGCTCTTCAGGGCGACGTTCAGCTTCTCGGCCGCCGGCTGGACGGCGCTCCAGTATTTCTGCGCCTCGTCCCAGCTCTTCCACAGCTCCGGCTTGGCGGCGCTGTCGGCGACGCCGACGGCGGTGCCTTCGGGGAAGATCTTCTTCGGGTCCATCTTGGACACCGCCAGCACGGCTTCCGCCCCCTTGGCCGCGTCCTCGGCGGTGGCGCCCTCGTTCTTCACGAACTTGGCGACCGCGCCCATGCCGCCGCCCATCTTCTTCATGGTCTGCTGCCGGTCCTTCACCTGCTCCGCCGGATCGGCGGCGCCGGCGCTCTGTGCCGACATGCCGAACAGCGCGAACATCAGACCGGCGACGGATGCCGCCGCAAGGACATTGACGACCCGGTTGCTCATGTGGTCCCTCCCGATGATGCCGTGGTTCTAAACGGTGCCTGTGCCGCTGTTGACGCGCCGCCCTCGCCCGATATTCCATGGCATTCGCCAGATTTTTTACGGCCCCGACCCCGATGGGTGACGGTGGCGAGAAAGGTTGACCCGCGATGAAGAGCCTGTCGTCCGTCTGCGTCTATTGCGGTGCGTCGAGCCGCGTCGCCGATGTTCACAAGGAAGCCGCCCACGCGCTGGGCGACGGGCTGGCCCGCCGCGGCATCCGCATGGTCTATGGCGGCGGCCGGGTCGGGCTGATGGGAATCGCCGCCGACGCCGCGATCGCCGCCGGCGGCGAGGTGGTCGGCATCATCCCGGAACACATCCAGTCGGCCGAGGTGGAGCACACCGGCCTGACCGAACTGCATGTCGTCGACAGCATGCACACCCGCAAGCGCATGATGGTGGAGCGGTCGGACGCCTTCGTCATCCTGCCCGGCGGGCTGGGCACGCTGGACGAGGCCTTCGAGATCCTGACCTGGAAGCAGTTGCAGCTGCACGACAAGCCGATCGTCATCGCCGACGTCGACGGCTACTGGCGCCCGCTGCTCGGCCTGATCGACCACATGGTGGCCCAGGGCTTCGCCCGCATCGACCGCTCCGCCCTCTACCGCGTAGCCGACCATATCGACGGGGTGTTCGAGGCGCTGGAGGGGATGCCGGACGCCGTGCAGCCGGTCCAGCCTCGGAAGCTCTGAGGCCCTATTGGCCCTTCCGCCGGTTATCCCCAGACTTCCCAACCTGTGGATAACTTCTGTGCACAGCTTTTGTGGAGGGTTCCCCGCCCTTCACCGAGCGTTCGCGTTCTGTTTCTGATATTGTGTCCTCCATGAGCAACCAGACCTCATCGCTGTTCGATCCTCGCCCCTCCGCTGCGGTCAAGCCGACGGCGGAATACCGCACGCCCCCCAACAACGAGGAGGCGGAGCAGGCGCTGCTGGGCGCGATCCTGGTCAACAACAAGGCCTATGAGAAGGTCGGCGAGTTCCTGCGGCCGGAGCATTTCTACGATCCGGCCCACCAGCGCATCTTCGCCGCCATCACCAAGATGGTCGACCGCGGCCAGATCGCGAACCCGGTCACGCTGAAGGCCCTGTTCGACAACGATCCCGAACTGGCGGTCGAAGGCGGCAGCGCCTATCTGGCGGAGCTGGCCGCCAACGTGGTGACGGTGGTCAATGCCGGCGATTACGGCAAGACCATCCACGACCTGTTCATCCGCCGGCAGCTGATCGAGGTCGGCACCGACATGGTGAACGAGGCGTACCGCCACGACCTCGACATCACCGCGCTCGACCAGATCGGCGAGGCGGAAAAGCAGCTGTTCGACCTTGCCTCGACCGGCGACGTGCAGGGCGGATTCGTGGCGTTCGGCGAGTCGGTGAAGCACGCCATCACGACGGCGGAGGCGGCCTTCCGCCGCTCCAGCCACGTCACCGGCGTCACCACCGGCCTGATCGACATCGACCGCAAGCTGGGCGGCCTGCACCCGTCGGACCTGATCATCCTCGCCGGGCGTCCGTCGATGGGCAAGACGGCGCTGGCCACCAACATCGCCTTCAACGCCGCCAAGGCGCACATGCGCTCCAGCGGGCAGGAAGGCGGCGTCGTCGGCTTCTTCTCGCTGGAAATGTCGGCGGAACAGCTCGCCACCCGTATCCTCGCCGACGAGGTGCAGGTGCCCGGCGACAAGATCCGCCGCGGCGAGATCCGCGACACCGATTTCCCCAAATTCGTCCAGGCCAGCCAGGACCTCGCCCGCTGCCCCTTCTATGTCGACGACACGCCGGCCCTGTCGGTCGCCGCGGTGCGCACGCGCTGCCGCCGGCTGAAGCGGACGTCCGGCCTCAGCATGGTGGTGGTCGACTATCTCCAGCTGCTGCGCGGGTCGTCATCGCGCGGGTCGGAGAACCGGGTGCAGGAAATCTCGGAGATCACCCGCGGCCTGAAGGCCATCGCCAAGGAGCTGGACGTGCCGGTGGTGGCGCTGTCGCAGCTGAGCCGCGCGGTGGAGCTTCGCGAGGACAAGCGCCCGCAGCTGGCCGACCTTCGCGAGTCGGGCTCGATCGAGCAGGACGCCGACGTCGTGATGTTCGTCTTCCGCGAACAGTATTATCTTGAGCGCGCCGAGCCCTCGCGCCGGCCCGACGAGAGCGACGACAAGTTCAACGACCGCTATCAGCGCTGGCAGCAGCGCCTGGGCGAGGTGCACAACACCGCCGAGGTGATCATCGCCAAGCAGCGTCACGGTCCGATCGGCACCGTCCGCCTCTACTTCGACGGCCAGTTCACCAAGTTCGGCGATCTCGACCAGCACCACCAGACCGACGAGTGACCAGAGTGACGAGCGACCTGAACCCGCGCGCCGGCGCCATCCTGACCGTGGATCTCGGCGCCGTCGTCGCCAACTGGACCCAGCTGCGCGACCGCGTGGCGCCGGCGGAGTGTTCCGCCGTGGTCAAGGCCGACGCCTATGGGCTGGGGGTGGCGCGCGTCGTGCCGGCGCTGGCCGCCGCCGGCTGCCGGACCTTCGTCGTCGCCCAGTTCGAGGAGGCGCTGGCCGTCCGCCGCGCGCTGGAACCGGTGGCGCCGGAGGCTCAGGTCTTCTCGCTCGGCGGGCTGCCGGCGGGGTGCGAGGGGGAGTTCATCGCCAACCGCATCCTGCCGGTGCTGAACCACCTGGGCGAGATCGCGGCGTGGCGGGCCTTCGCCGCGTCGCGCGGGGAGGTTCTGCCGGCGGTGATCCACATCGACACCGGCATGAACCGGCTGGGCCTCGGCCCCGACGAGCTGGACACGCTGGCGGCGGAGCAGGGCCGGCTTGAGGGGATCGACGTCCGCTATTGGATGACCCACCTCGCCTGCGCCGACGAGTTCGACAGCCCGATGACCGGCGAGCAGCTCGACCGCTTTCGCGCGGCGCTGGTGCAGTTGCCGAAGGCGAAGGCGAGCTTCGCCAACTCGTCCGGCATCTTCCACGGCAAGGATCACCATTTCGACCTCGCCCGGCCGGGCTGCGCGCTCTACGGCGTCAACCCGACGCCGCATCTGCCGAATCCGATGCGGGGCACCGTGCGGCTGGATGCCAAGCTGCTGCAGGTGCGCAACTGCGATGCCCCGATGACGGTCGGCTATGGCGCCGCCCACAAGGTCACCGGCCCGGCGCGGATCGCCACCATCGGCGTCGGCTATGCCGACGGCTACATGCGCTCGCTCGGCGGCAAGGGGCACATCTTCGTCGACGACGTCGCCGCCCCCATCGTCGGCCGCATCTCGATGGACCTCATCACCATCGACGTCACCGGCCTGCCGGAGTCGGTGGCCCATGCCGGCCGGCTGGTCGAGCTGATCGGGCCGAACCGCCCGGTCGACACCGTGGCGGCGGAGGGCGGGACCATCGGCTACGAGATCCTGACCTCGCTCGGCCGACGCTATCACCGGGTTTATATGGGTGGGTAATCCCCCAGTCCCCTCTCCCCCCCGGGGAGAGGGTCAGGGTGAGGGGGATGCGTGGCGAGGATCCTCAAGAATCGCGCACTCTCCGCTCTCCACCTAATCCACCCTGTGCACCCCCCTCACCCTCCCCACGCCTGCGGCGCGGGTCCCCTCCCTCTCCCCGGGGGAGAGAGGGCGAGATCACCGCTACAGCCCGTCTCCCCTCCCCTGCAAAGTCCAAGGATGACCTAGGCGCTCATCGGTGCTATGACCGCATCGCCCAAACGAGTCTCTAACCAAGGATGCGGGCCGACTGATGGGTTTCCTCGCCGCTACCGGCCGGGCCTTCCTGATCTTCCTGGAAGCGACCGGACGCCTTGCCCTGTTTACCGGATCCGCCCTGTCGCACTGCGTGCGTCCGCCGCTCTATCCACGGCAGATCCTGCGGCAGATGATCGACATCGGCTATTACTCGCTGCCGGTGGTCGGGCTGACGGCGCTGTTCACCGGCATGGTGCTGGCCCTGCAGAGCTATAGCGGCTTCTCCCGCTTCCAGGCGGAGGGGGCCATCGCCACCGTGGTGGTGCTGTCGATCACGCGGGAGCTGGGTCCGGTGCTGGCCGGCCTGATGGTCGCGGGCCGCATCGGCGCCGCCATGGCGGCGGAGATCGGCACCATGCGGGTGACCGAGCAGATCGACGCGCTGTCGACCCTGTCGACCAACCCGCACAAGTATCTGGTGGCGCCGCGGCTGATCGCCGGCCTGACCATGGTGCCGCTGCTGGTTGTGGTCGCCGACATCATCGGCGTGTTCGGCGGCTTCCTGGTCGGCGTCTACCGGCTGGACTTCAACGCCGCCAGCTACATCAACCGCACCTGGGAATTCCTGGAACCGCTGGACGTGATCTCCGGTCTGGTCAAGGCGGCGATCTTCGGCTTCCTGATCGCGCTGATGGGCTGCTACCACGGCTACCACTCCAAGGGCGGCGCCCAGGGCGTCGGTGCTGCGACCACCAACGCGGTGGTGTCGGCGTCGATCATGATCCTGGTGTGGAACTATCTCATCACCGGCCTCTTCTTCTCGACCAAGTGAGCGCCAGTTCATGACCACTGTCCCCAAGATCGCGCTCAAGGGCGTTACCAAGCATTTCGGCCCGAAGAAGGTGCTGAACGGCATCGATCTGGAGGTGGCGAAGGGCGAGTCGCTGGTCGTCATCGGCGGGTCGGGCACCGGCAAGTCGGTGATGCTGAAGAGCATCCTCGGCCTGCTGACGCCGGATGCCGGCTCGATCCAGGTCGACGGCGTCGAGACGACCCGGCTGCGCTCGCGCGAGCGGGAGAAGATGCTGCACAAGTTCGGCATGCTGTTCCAGGGCGCCGCGCTGTTCGACAGCCTGCCGGTCTGGGAAAACGTCGCCTTCGGCCTGATCCAGGGCGAGCATATGCCGCGTGCCCAGGCCAAGGAGATCGCCATCGCCAAGCTGGGCGCGGTCGGCCTCACCCCCGACGTGGCGGAGTTGTCGCCGGCGGAGCTGTCGGGCGGCATGCAGAAGCGCGTCGGCCTTGCCCGCGCCATCGCCGACGAGCCGGAAATCATCTTCTTCGACGAGCCGACGACCGGCCTCGACCCGATCATGGCCGACGTCATCAACGAGTTGATCGTGCAGTGCGTGAAGGATCTCGGCGCCACCGCCGTCACCATCACCCACGACATGGCGTCGGCGCGCAAGATCGCCGACCGCGTCGCCATGATCTATCAGGGCCGCATCATCTGGACCGGCCACGCCCGCGACATCGACAATTCGGGCAACGCCTATGTCGACCAGTTCGTCCATGGCCGGGCGGACGGGCCGATCAAGATGCAGATCAAGGCGCTCTGACCGGAACATCGCCGGGAGTCGCGAGTTGTCGGATGGGGGTCCTGCGTGACGCCCGGTCCGTTCAGCCCGTTCCCGGAGACGGCTCCCGTGAGTTTGCAGTCCGCGGCGTCCCAGACCTTCGACATCGACGAGGCGTTCCGCCGCCTGCGGATCGCCGTCGCCCCCTATCCCAAGGCGGCGATGTTCGAGCTGCGCGACCGCGGCCATGCCTCCCCGTTCGAGCAGCTGGTCGCCAGCCTGATCTCCGCCCGGACGCGGGATGAGACGACATTGGTGGTTTCCGAGCGGCTGTTCGCGGTGGCCGCCACCCCCGCCGCCATGGCCGCCCTGCCGGAGGACCGGCTGGTGGAACTGCTGCACGGCGCCACCTTCCCCGAGCCGAAGGCCCGCGACATCCGCGACCTGTCCCGCCGCATCGTCGAGGAGCATGGCGGCGAGGTGCCGGACACGCCGGACGGGCTGATGCGCTTCCGCGGGGTGGGGCCGAAGATCGCGGCGCTGACGCTGGCGGTCGGCTTCGACATTCCGGCGCTGGCGGTCGACATCCATGTCCACCGCGTCACCAACCGCTGGGGCTATGTGTCGGCGCGCACGCCGGAGAAGACGATGGCGGCGCTGCTGGCGGTGCTGCCGAAGCGCTATTGGGTGGAGATCAACGAGCGGCTGGTGCCCTTCGGCAAATGGGTCTGCACCGGAGAGCGGCCGCGCTGCTCCAGCTGCCCGCTGCTGTCGATGTGCGCGCGGGTGGGCGTGACCGAGTCACGGTGATGGTCGATTGATGCAGATCCTGGCGGGGCGCCGGAGGCTTGGCTAGAAGACGGCCGGGTTTCCGCTTTCCGAGGCTTCACCATGATCGTCTACGCCCTGCACTGCGCCTGCGGCCATGATTTCGACCAGTGGTTCGACAATATGGGGCGCTCAAAGTTCTTTATTGATTATCAGTAGCTTAGACACTGCGTTCCGAACTGATTCCGAAATCCATCCGACAGCAGTTGACCGGCCATTCTCGTTGGGTTTCCATGCGCAAGAACGCAAGGAGAACAGCGTGGGCACCAAGCGCTTCGAATGTGTCGGGGATTTCCATCGGCACGGCGTTCCAATTGCCGTGCTGTGCCGATCCTGCTGGAAATATGCGGAGGTCGATACTGCACCGCTCATCTTGCGCCCTAGAACGTTCAACAGGCACCCATCCGCCCTGCCATGGCGGTGCTCGCGGTGCGGAGCGACCGGGCGCAATATCGCGGTGGGTTACGAGGCTCGCATGAACAGCCACAAGGCAGTGCCATGAACACAACTGCGATGCGCTTCTATGGGGTGAAGGGCTTCCCAGAGGAAGCGGACGCCCCAACCGTTGTCCTTCAGGTCCGCGCCCGCTCGCCAGAACGAGCAATCGAGTTGGCGGCAGTCCGTCCCATCGTCGCCGGCATGCGATTGGAGGCCGTCGACGTGGGCTGCGCACTGCATGTGGAAGGCGTCCATTACGAAGGCCCATGGCCATGGCCGGGCCGAACGAAGTAGGCAGTCGGGAACGACCAGCCGATCGCTATCGTCCTACCGAGATTACAACGTAAGGGTTGATGCTTAAGCTCCTGAGAAAGCGGCGCCGCTTTTTCAGGTGGTTCAGGAGATGGGTTTAACTAGATTGGTTAGCGTCAGCTAAGTCAAACGACTATCCTGAGTTCCTAAACTCATCCGAACAATAATTTGATATCGTCATGTGCTATTTACACGAAGAGGAAACGCATATGACTGACGATTTTGATGAAGAAGAGCTACCAGTTAGCAGCCTAGGCAAGCGGTTGGCGGCGGGGGTAAGAAATCTCTGGTCTGAAGTACAGAGGATTACAAAAGTTCAACATGCCCAAGCCGCTGAGATTGCTGCAATACAAGCGCAAATAAGAGAAATGGAGCGAGAGCTTCATGGTCTCAGAGTGTCGCGTGGCAAGGCAGTGGCAGCGAAGCAGAGGCTTGAGGCGGAAGTGCAGCAAATGAAAAGAATGGTTCAATGAAATTGTCTTAATTCTATCTGTGTTGCTTAGGGTACGGGCCGGCTATCTCTGCCGGCCCCTACCTGATCTTGTTAACGCGGGCTGGACGGGTCCTTCGCCAGCGTCGCCACCGCCCCCAGGACGGACAGGCCGATGCCCAGCCAGCCCTGACCGGACGAAGCCCCCTGGGCAGCGGCATCGGCAACACTGGCCGCTGCCGTCACCCAGGGGGACGATGCGATCATGCTCACACCGCCCAGGATGCTGGCGAGACCGGCATAGGTGGCGGGTTCCTTCAGGCGCTGGGTATTGAAAGCGAACTTCATCGGTTGTGCCCCTCCTTCGGGCATCAAAAACGCCGCACGGCGGGATGCCGGCGGCGGAACGGTGGATCAGCGGTGTGGGCTGAAAGGGACTACTTCAGCTCCAGCCGGAAGAAGCGATGGTTGCCGATCACGGCCACCGGCTTCTTGCCGCCCGACCAAGCCGGCGACACGCCTGCGGTGTGGTAGTGGTCAGCGCCGTTGGTGACGTCGACCAGCCGGCCGGACAGCAACGTGTCGGCGATCTCAAGCGCCGCGCGATAGCTGGCGTCCCGGTCGGTCACTGCCAGCAGTTTGCCCCGGTTCGGATCGTCCGCCAGCCAGCAGGAAAACTGATAGGGCTTCAGGCACACGGTGATGGGCGAGCTGCCCCACCAGCGCGGATTGCGGGCCCGGTTCTGGATGACGCAGGCGACGGCGGCCATGCCGTTGCGGCCTTCGCCGCGCGCTTCACCCCACAGGGTGCGGGCGATCACATCCCGCGTAGTCATGACAGGGAGCGTGGGAGACTGGGTCATGGTCGAACTCCTTTACTGACGGGGGACGGAGGGCCAAGCCGGAGGAAGCCGACGGACATGCCGCTGTTGGCGGCAAGGGCGAGGCGGGCGAGCGCGAGACGGGCAAGGGCTTCATCGCCGTCACATTCCGCCAGCACGCGCGCGGCGAGCTGCTGCGCAGCATCAGGCGGCGGAGGCATGGTCCACCTCGACTTCGGGGAGGGGGCGCGGGGCCATGGCGCGGAGCGCGGCCACGTCGATGCCGAAGGCCCCGAGCTGATCGACCAGGGCGGAGATGATCCGGCTCTTCTCTTCGTCGCGGTGCTCAAGCCCTACCACCTGGGCTTCCAGCAGCTCCACCTTGCGGGCGAGCGCGGCATTCTGCTCACGCAGTCGCTCTTCCCGGCGAGTAGCACCCCCACGCACGGTGGCGTAGGCATCGGCCAGCGGCCGGGCGGCCCGCGGCAGCGCCTGGACCGCGGTGACGAGGACAAGCACCACCGCCGCCAATGCGGCAAGGAAGGCGACGCCCAGCACCAGCTCCAGCGCCACCACGGCAGCGCCACCGCGCTCCAGCAGGTCAAGGAAACGGTCAAGCTGCCCGGCTAACTGATCGATGGGAGGCGGGTCGGTGGCCGCCACGGCAGCACCGCAGGTCACCAGCACTGAGCCGGCGTAGGTAATAGCCCGAAGAATGGTCACAATGCCCTCCGCGCATGAAAAAGGCCGCTCACTGGCGGCCCGGCTGGTCAGGTTTGGAGTGTTGTCGCAACGACAGTTGGCTCACCGCATATCCCACAAGAAGCGGCAGTGTTGTCGTCATAAAAATAGCGCCAAGGAATTTTCCCTTGGCGCCACTTCTGCGGCGAATACTCTTCATAATGAAATAGAACCAAGAAGTTCGAATTGTTATTTGGCCAGTCTAACGTTAAACTGGCCGTTTCCATCCTTCACTATGCGATAAGCTTCGCCGCTTCGCGCAAGTTCTTCAAATGTCCCCGCGCAGTTCCGCACCATGTCGCACTTTATTTCATACAACTTGGGATGCACCAGTGAGCGAGGAGGATAAGCAATCGACTTTTCTGAAGCATTTCTAAGTGCATCACTCAAGTTGATCGCATTTTCATTGGCGTAAATTATGCAATTCTGCGCATACCAGTATTCCACGTCATCATCGTTCCAAATCTCATCCCGAATGACGTCGAATGGCTTGAAGCCATGGGAAGAAAATTTTTCCGCCCAGTAGGATGGCCAACGCTCATTCACATGCCCTTCGCCACCCTGAGCTGGTATTGCAGCGGAGAACAACACTACATCACTGTGCAGGCAAAGCATCTTTACGAAGGCATCAGCCACCTGCACCGGAAGATGCTCAGCAACCTCAACTGAGAGAGCAAGGTCAAAGCGGCGATGTATAAAACACGGGCTCGTAAGATCGCGAGCGTAAAATTTCGACTTATCAATCATCAACTGGTCTTCTGAGACGTAAGAGCCGTCAATTCCAAAAATGTCTTCAACTCCATTGTCTTGGAATGCCCGAAGAAAAGATCCAACTCCGCACCCCACATCGAGTACAGAATTTACCTCAATCATTCCTCTTATTATTGGGACAATCTTAAGCGCAGATTTGTAAGACCCTCCCATCTGAGCGTTATAGAATTCACGATTATAGAGGCCGGTAGTCATTTAACCTTTTCCCCCGCAAGGCTGCACAATGTTCGAACCGTAAATACCCCTGACGCGGATGTTAGGCAACCGCGGGATACTGTTTCAGTCAGGGCCAGCCGATGGTGATGTCCACGGCCAATACGGCTTCCGCCGTCTCGGCCGCATCGATGGCGTCATGCAGCTCGCCTTCGCGGTCGAAGCAGGCCTGGACATGATCCGCAACGGCATCAGCGATGGCGATGATCTGGGTGCCGGTCAACTCCACCCAGTCACCACTGGCCGCCTTCCATCGGAAGGTCATGTCCGGGTTCTCTCGGGCTTTGGCACGCTTTCCCAGGATCAGCGTCTTGGACCGGTCGTCGGTTGCCACCGGTACACCGTTGATCAGGATGCCGGCGATCTCCTTCTGCCACCGCAATTCGGTTGCGGCGGCCTTGTACTCCATCTTCACCTCCCCTAGCGGACGAGGTTCAATCCCCCATACCCGCACGACTCGGTCGCGCTCTGGATCCGCAGCGTCGGTAAACGTTGCTGCTTTACGCTCCATGCGCGGGTCAAATGCCCGCGCCATGATTTCCACCAGTTGCATGGCGTGCCTCGATTACGGAAGGGGGACGAAGCCGGACGGCGCAGAGGCCAGCCACTGAGCTTGGCGGGTGTAGAGGGTGACGCTGTCGCCAGCGGCTCGAAGATTGTAGGCGAGCTTGATTGTGCCAGCGACATCGCTGAAAGCCGGGTTCGCGCCAGTCGCCGGATCGCCAGCCGCCTGCCAAACACCGTTCAGCGAGAACCAAACCTTGCCGCCCGTGATGTCGCACGCGATTCCAACTCGGGTGTTTGCCCCGATTGATGATCCGAAGACAAAGTTCGTGCCGTTGTGGTGTTTGCGGTCACCCGCATAGGCCCAGCTGTTGCCATCGTTGCCGACCCAGCCGCCGCCCC
>PJUC01000501.1_pt1 | contig 15331 bp, 13 predicted proteins | sample 1512161 | NCBI WGS metagenome assembly PJUC01 (sample SAMN08177676, study PRJNA422409) | Soil metagenome, whole genome shotgun sequencing project. | isolation source: Soil enriched on filter paper | place: USA: Madison | collected 2015-01-15
CGCTCTTCCTCCGCAGTCGCCCTCGCCGGGTCCGGCCGCTCCCTCGGGTGCGCCCGCGCCGGGCGCACCGTCCACCGTCACGAAGCCGTTCCTGGGCCGCACGGGCGTCAAGGTCGCCGGTGCCGCGGTCGCCGCCGTCCTGCTCCTCGGCGGCGGCTTCGGCGCCGGCTGGGCGGCCGCGAGCACGCGGATGCCCGCGGTCCCGGCCGGCTGGGACCGACCGGGCGACCTGCCCGGCTCCCCCGGAGACGACTCCGGGCGTCAGGGAGGTCCTCGCGACGGCTTCCACCACGGCGGCCCCGGGAGCGACCGCGACCAGGACGGCGATGAGGACGGCGGTCTGGGCGGCGACTCCGACTCCGACTCCGGCTCCGGCTCCGACTCGGACTCGGGCACGGGCACGGGCACCGACGGCTCCTGACGGCGCCGCCCCACCGAAGGAGCTGACATGACGTCGATCGCCCCCTCATCGGCCCCGGCGGCCGGCCCGTTCGTGCCGACGGGCGGCCGGCGCGCGGCCGCCTGGAACGCGGGCGCCATCGTCGTCGTCTGGCTCACGAGCCTGTTCGTCGCCGCACTGTGGGTGTCCGGCGGCGGAGTCGACGCGGTCCTCGCCGGCGGCGGCGAGGCGTTCTCGGCCGCCGGCCGCCTGTGCGGACTCGTCGCTTCGAACCTCCTGCTGTACCAGGTGCTGCTCATGGCCCGCGTGCCGCTCTTCGAGCGCGGCTTCGGGCGTGACGCCCTGACCCGCATGCACCGCCTGGTGGGGTTCTGGTCCTTCTGGCTGATGCTGGCGCACATCGCCCTCCTCGTCGCCGGCTACGCACTGGTCGCCGGTGTCAACCCGTTCGCACAGCTGTGGGAGTTCGTCTGGGACTATCCCGGAATGCTGCTCGCGACAGCCGGCACGCTCCTGCTCATCGGCGTCACGGTGACCTCGATCCGCCGGGCCCGCCGCCGGCTGAGGTACGAGTCGTGGCACCTGCTGCACCTCTACGCGTACGTCGGCGTGGGCCTCGCGCTCCCGCACCAGCTGTGGGCGGGCGCCGACTTCACCGCGACGCCGTGGGCCGCCGTGTACTGGTGGACGCTCTGGGCGCTCGCGGCTGCGGCGGTCCTCGTCTACCGGGTCGCGCTGCCGCTGGCGCGGTCCTGGCGCCACGACCTGCGTGTCGTCGCCGTCGAGGGCGACGGCTCGCACGGCGTCACGGTCCGCGTGCGCGGCGGGCGGTCCACCCCTGCCGCACGCGGCGGCCAGTTCTTCGTCTGGCGCTTCCTCGACGGGCCCGGCTGGACGCGCGGACACCCCTTCTCGCTCTCGGCACGGCCGGGCGGCGAGCTGCAGCTCTCTGCCCGGGTCGTCGGCGACGGCAGTGCCCGGCTCGCCGCACTCCGGCCCGGGACGCGGGTGCTGGTCGAGGGTCCCTACGGACGCATGACCGGTGCCGAGCGCCGAGGCCGCAAGCTGCTGCTGATCGGCGCCGGCGCCGGTGTGGCCCCGCTCGTGTCGCTGCTGGAGTCCGAGCCCTACGCGCCCGGCGACGCGACGCTCGTCACCCGCGATTCGGCTCCCGAGGGCGCCCTGCGCCGTCCGGCGATCGACGCGCTGGTGCGCGCCCGCGGCGTACGCCACGCGCCGCTCGACGGGCCTCGCTCGGCCCTCAGCGGACCGGCGAACGCGGGCGCGTCATGGCTGCCGGCCTCGCACGCCGCCTGGCGGGGACCCGACGTGATCCGGCATCTCGCGCCGGACCTCGATGAGTACGACGTGTTCGTCTGCGGACCTCCGGCATGGATGGATGCCGTCGTCCGCGATCTCCGCACCGCCGGGGTCACGCCCGCGCGCGTCCACACCGAATCGTTCGCCGTCTGAGACCGATCAGGAGCCCCGCGATGAAGAAGATCCTGTACGCCGTCCTGGCCACCGTCAGCGGTCTCGTGCTGCTGTTCAGCTACCGCACGTCGCACGTCGATGCCATCGTGCCCGTCGCGGCCGGCGCCACCACGTCGGGTTCCTCGACGTCAGAGGCCCGATCCACGTCGGGCACCGGCTCATCGTCCGGCACAGGCACGACCGGCACCGGCACGACCGGCACGGGAACCGGTGCCGCCGACGCCGCGGCGGGTGCGGCATCCACCTCGTCCTCGGGGCTGCGCGACGGCACCTACACGGGCAGCACGGCGGACACCCGCTTCGGCCCGGTGCAGGTGCAGATCACCGTCACGGGCGGCGCGATCACCGACGTGAAGGTGCCCGAGTACCCGTCGACGAATCCGCGCGACCGGCAGATCAACGCCCGAGCGCTCCCGACGCTGATCTCCGAGACGACCGACGCGCAGTCCGCCGACATCGACATGGTGTCGGGCGCGACGTACACGAGCCGGGGCTACCTGACCTCGCTGCAGAGCGCCATCGACCAGGCGAACTCATGACCCCGCCGCGACGGCGCGTCGAGGTGGCGCAGATCATGGGCACGGCGATCAGCGTGCACGTGGTGGGCGATGTCGAGCCTGCTGCGTTCGCGCACGCGACGGCCGCGTGCTTCGACGAACTGCGGGAAGCCGACCGGGTGTTCTCGCCGTACCGGGACGACTCCGACATCCTGCGGATCGCACGCGGCGAACTGGCGATGGCGGATGCCTCACCCTGGGTGGCAGAGGTCGCCGAGGCCTGCGCGCACGCGGAGGCCGACAGCGGCGGGCTGTTCACGGCATGGTGGTCGGGGGTGTTCGACCCGACCGGATACGTGAAGGGCTGGGCGGTGGAGCGCGCCGCGCGGCGGCACCTCGCGCCGCTCACCGGCGAACGCGGTGTGGTCGCCACGGGCATCAATGCCGGCGGCGACCTGCAGCTGTTGACGACACCCGGCGCCGACTGGACGTGGAACGTGGCTGTCGTGGACCCTGCAGACCGCTCGCGGGTCATCGCGACCATCCCCGTCCGGGACGGTGCTGTCGCGACGTCCGGCACGGCAGAACGCGGGTCCCACATCGTCGATCCGCGCTCCGGCCTGCCCGCCACCGGCGTCGCGTCGGCGACGGTCACCGCCGCGAGCCTCGCTCACGCCGACGTATGGGCGACCGCCGCCGTCGTCGCGGGGCGCGACGATCTCGGCTGGATCTCGCGGGCGGGCCTCACCGCCGGCATCCTCGTCGCCGACGACGGACGGGTGCGCCGCTGGCTGGACGGCGTCGAGGTCGAGACGGTCGCCGCCGGCTGAGTCAGGCGCCGCGGAGGATCTTCGACATCGCCTTGCCGCGCGCCAGCTCGTCGACGAGCTTGTCCATGTAGCGGATCTTCTGCATGAGCGGATCCTCGATCTCTTCCACCCGCATGCCGCAGATCACGCCGGTGATGAGCGAGGCGTTCGGGTTGAGGTCGGCGTCTGCGAAGAAGTCCTCCAGCGTGGTCTGCTCGTCGAGGTGCTGCGCGAGCACCGCGTCGTCGAAGCCCGTCAGCCACTCGATCACCTCGTCGAGCTCCTCCGTCGTCCGGCCCTTCTTCTGCACCTTCGTCACGTAGAGCGGGTACACCGACGCGAACGGCAGCGAGTAGATCCGGTGCATGCCCTCAGGCTAGATCTCAGGGTCCCGGCCGCGCGAGCACGGGCCGCAGCGCGTCGCCCAGCACGCCCGCCATGTCGCCGCTGATCGCCGCGGTCAGGTGGTGCGAGTCGCGGTAGACGAGCGTGTTGCCGATGATCGGCGGGCACTGCTCGGCATCGCAGAGGTAGCCGTTGAGGTCGAGGAGCGGGATGCCGCGCTCGGCGGTCGCCGTCACCTCGGCCTCGCGCCCCGATCCGACGAGGGCGACGGCGCGCGGCCGTCCGCACGCCGCAGCGTCCGACAGGTGCGCAGACAGGCACGGCGCGGGATCTTCACGGATGTCCGGGGTGTCGGCGATCACCGCGATCGGCGCGTGCAGGGCGTCGAGGGTGCGGCCGAGTGCGGCATCCCACGCCTTCGCGTCGTCGGCGACACCCGGGGCCACCTGCGCGCCCGTGTAGGAGGCCACGAGCACCAGCGCCGGCGGGTCGGCGTTGATGCGGTCGATGACGGCGTCACGCCAGAGGGGGCACTGCGGGTAGGGGGCGCCGCGGCGGAGCGTCTCGATGTCGGCGGCCGGACAGGAGCTCTTCGTCTGCACCTCGATCGCGTACCCCGCCGCAGCCGCGAACGTCTGCAGCGCCGGGAACCACTGCGCGGCGTGGGAGTCGCCGAACAGCAGGATGACCGGCGCAGAGGGGTCGCCGTAGCGACAGCCGCGAGCGTCGGTCGCCGCGATCCCGCGCATGCAGCCGTCGTCGTACACGGCGGGCAGGCTCTCGCGCGCGTCGCGCAGATCGGGGGCCAGGTTGTCGGGGACGAAGTCGGTGCCGCTGGGGAGCTCGGTGATGACGGTGCCTGCCGCGGCCCGCTCGACATGGAGCGAGCGCGTGTCGACCACCGCGTACGCCCCGCTGGCGATGCCGAGGCACGCGAGCGAGCCGGCCACCGCACCCACGAGCGTCACGCGGGCCTGCCGCCGCGTCAGCACGGGTGCGCGGCGCACCGGGTCCTCGACGAACCGGTACAGCAGCCACGCGGCCGGCACGCAGGCCGCCGCGATCAGCAGCGTTGCCCACAGGGGCAGCGATCCCGGCACGAGGGCGTCCGGCAGCACGAGCGCGGGCCAGTGCACGAGGTACAGCGAGTACGAGATCGTTCCGACGAACACCATCCCGCGGGCCGACAGCATCCACGTGGGGCCCCCGCGCGTCTCGCCCGCCGCGATGACCGCTGCCGTGGCGAGCACGGGCAGCGCCGCCGCGACGCCCGGGAACACCGTCTCGGACGAGAAGAGCAGAATGGATGCCGCCACCCCCGCGATCCCCGCCCACCCGACGATCGGCGCCCACCGCTCGCCGAACAGTCGCCGGCGGTGCTGCAGCAGCACCGCCGCGAGCCCGCCGATGCCGAGCTCCCACGCGCGCGTCGGCAGCGAGAAGAACGCCCACGGCTGGTCGGTCGCGGTCAGCCAGACGCACAGGGCGAAGGAGCCGGCGACGACGACGGCGAGCACGACGCCGAGTGCCCGCCGCGAACGCACCACCGCCCAGGCCACGGCGAGCAGCGCCGGCCACAGCAGGTAGAACTGCTCCTCGACGCCCAGCGACCAGTAGTGCTGGAACAGCGAGGGGTTGGACGAGGCCGCCAGATAGTCCGAGTCGGCGAGCGCGAAGAAGTAGTTCGGCACGTACAGGGCCGTCGCGACCGCCGCCGCCCACACGTCCTTCATGAGCAGCGGCGGGTACCAGACCAGCGACGCCGCCACCGTCAGCACCAGCACGACGAAGGCCGCGGGAAGGATGCGCCGGGCCCGCCGCGCGTAGAACGTCCCGAACCGCAGGCGGCCGTGCTGCTGCAGCTGCTGCAGCAGATGCGTCGTGATGAGGAATCCCGAGATCACGAAGAAGATGTCGACGCCGACATACCCGCCGGGGAGGAACGGCACGCCCGCGTGGTAGAGCAGGACCGACCCGACCGCGATCGCTCGCAGTCCCTGGATGTCGGCGCGGAAACCCGAGTGGTCGGGCTGGGCGCTTGCTCGGTCCACCACGTCTGCGACTCTAGGCGGCGCGCCGGCGGCCGAGCACCCCCCCTTGACGACGGGCACCGCCGTCACGTATTCGGAGTGAGCTCGGCGACCGGGCGCAGCCACAGCACGGCGAGCAGCGCGGCGCCGGCGATGAGCGCCAGCACGGCCACGGCGACCCCCGGCCACCCCATCGCGGCAAACACGAAGCCGAGCGCCCACCCGAACAGGCTCGACCCGGCGTAGTACCCGAGGTAGTACAGCGACGACGCCTGCGCCCGCGCTTCGGGAGCGGCCGCGACCGGCGCCCAGCCCGACGCCACGGCGTGCGCGGCGAAGAAGCCCGCCGTGAACACCAGCAGTCCGGCCAGGATCGCTACGACATGCGGCAGGAGCGTCAGCGCCGCCCCGGCCGCCATCACCGCCGTCGACGCCGTCAGCACCGGGAAGCGGCCGAAGCGGCTCGCGAGGCCACCCGCGACCGGTGATGCAACCGTGCCCGCGAGGTAGGCGAGGAACAGCAGGCTCACCGCCCAGTGCGGCATCGAGTACGGCGGCTCGGTGAGGGCGAACCCCAGGTAGTTGTACAGCGCCACGAACCCGCCCATGAGCAGGAACCCCTGCGCGTACAGCGCCAGCTGCCGGCGCGACCGCAGATTCTCCGCCAGGCGGTGCGCGAGCGACGACCCCGGGTCGGGGCGGTGGCGCAGGGCGACGAAACCGCGGGCGCGGGGCACGAGCACCAGGAACGCGACCGCCGACAGCGCGCAGACCACCGCGACCGCCAGCACGCCCGCCTCCCAGCCGGCGAGGTCGCCGACCGGTCCCGCGACGAGCCGCCCGGTGAGCCCGCCGATGGTGGTGCCCGCGATGTAGCTGCCCGCCGCGGCGGCCGTGTGGGCGGCATCCACTTCTTCACTCAGGTACGCCAGCGCGATCGCGGGCACCGCGCCGAGTCCGACGCCCTCCAGCAGGCGCAGCACCAGCAGCGTCCCGATGTCGGCGCTGAAGGGTGCGAGCAGTCCGAAGACGGTGGCGATGAGGATGCCGGCGGCCATCGCCGGCACGCGCCCCCTCCGGTCGGCGACCGCCGACCACGGGATCACGGTCGCCGCGAGCCCCAGCGTCGTCATCGAGACCGCGAGCGCCGCGGTCGCCGGTGTCACCGCGAACTCGGCCGCGATGAGGGGCAGAACCGCCTGCGGCGAGTACAGCTGCGCGAACGTGGCGATGCCGGCGAAGAACAGGCCCGCGATGAGCCGGCGGTACGCGCGATCGCCGGGCAGATGCCCTGTGAACGTGACGGCCGACATCGCCTCGAGCGTACGCCCGCTCCGCGTCCGGACGTGTCGCGGCTAGAGTCGTGGGGGCCGCGCAGGACGCGGCATCCCCTCCCCGATCCCGTTGCGGCGCAGCGGGGAGACCCGACAGGAGTGCCGTGTCCGCCGCCACCGCCGACCACACCGACCGCTACCGGGCCACACCGTCCGTGCGGCAGGCCCTCCGCAGCCCCCGACTGCTGACACGGGAGGTGCTCGCCGGACTCGTCACCGCGCTCGCGCTGATCCCCGAGGCGATCGCGTTCTCGGTCGTGGCAGGCGTGGACCCCCGCGTCGGCCTCTTCTCGTCGTTCGTGCTGGCCGTCGTGATCGCCTTCACCGGCGGACGCCCCGCGATGATCACGGCCGCCGCGGGCGCGGTCGCGCTCGTCATCGCCCCCGTCGCGCGCGAGCACGGGCCGGAATACCTCATCGTGACGATCGCCCTCGCCGGCCTGATCCAGGTGCTGTTCGCGGTGCTGGGCGTCGCGCGCCTGCTGCGCTTCATCCCGCGCAGCGTCATGGTCGGGTTCGTCAACGCGCTCGCGATCCTCATCTTCCTGTCGCAGGTGCCGCAGCTCGTCGATGTGCCGTGGGCCGTCTACGTCCTGGTCGCGGCAGGCCTCGGCATCCTGCTCGTATGGCCGCGCATCACGCGGGCGATCCCGGCACCCCTGATCGCGATCGTCCTGCTCACGACCGCAGTCGTCGTCTTCGGGATCTCGGTGCCCGACGTCGCCGACCAGGGCGAGCTGCCCCGCAGCCTCCCCGAGCTGCTCATCCCCCACGTGCCCCTCACCTGGGAGACCCTGCAGATCGTCGCCCCGTTCGCGCTGGCCGCCGCACTCGTGGGACTGCTGGAGTCACTCATGACCGCGAAGCTCGTCGACGACCTCACCGACACGCACTCGCGCAAGACGCGCGAGGCGTGGGGGCTCGGGGTCGCCAACGTCCTGTCGGCCTTCTTCGGCGGCACCGGCGGCTGCGCGATGATCGGCCAGACGATGATCAACGTCAGGACCGCGGGCGGCCGCACGCGCATCTCGACGCTGCTGGCGGGCGTGTGGGTGCTCGTGCTGGTCGTCGCGCTCGGCGACATCGTCGGCCTGATCCCGATGGCCGCGCTCGTCGCGGTCATGATCGCGGTGTCGGCGATGACGTTCGACTGGCACAGCATCCGTCCCTCGACCCTCCGCCGGCTGCCGCTCAGCGAGACGGCCGTCATGCTCGTCACCGTCATCGCGACCGTGTGGACCCACAACCTCGCGGTCGGCGTGATCCTGGGCGTGCTTGCGGCGATGGTGCTGTTCGCCCGACGAGTCGCGCACTTCACGACGGTGACGCGCAGCGTCGACGGCGACACGGCGCGCTACCGCGTCGACGGCGAGCTGTTCTTCGCGTCGAGCAACGACCTCACCACGCAGTTCGAGTACTCGTCCGATCCGGCGCACGTGGTGATCGACCTCTCCCGCACCCACGTGTGGGACGCCTCGACCGTCGCTGCTCTCGACGCGATCACGACGAAGTACGCGCAGCGCGGCATCACCGTCGAGCTGGAGGGAATGACGGATGCCGCCGCCGCCTTCCACCGCCGGCTCAGCGGGGAGCTCGGGGCGGGCTGAGCCTCACGACATCCGGCCGTCGCCCGGCCGCGAGACCCGCAGCCAGCGGTAGCCGTATGCGGGCATCTCGATCTCCACCCTGCCACGCTCGTCGAGCTCGATCCGCTCAGAACTGAGAAGGTCGACGAGACGTGCGCCCTCGGGCTCATCCTCGAGGGCGAACCGGATCGTCGCGGGCACGTCGTCGAAGTTGTGGATCGCCACCATCCGGCCGACATCGGCCCGCAGCGAGTGGACGAGCACGGCCGTCGTCGGCTGATCGATCACCTCGAACTGCCCCCACCCGAGCTCGGGCGAGATGCGGTACCGCGAGACGAGGTCGCGGAAGAAGTGCAGCAGCGAATCGCGGTCCTCGATCTGCGCCGCGACGTTCACGTGCTCGGGCGCATAGCCGTCGCCCGGCGGCTGCGCGACCAGTCGCGAGGGTGACGCCGCCGAGAAACCGCCGTTGCGGTCGGCCGTCCACTGCATCGGCGTGCGCACGGCGCTGCGACCGGCGGCCTCGATGTTCTCGCCCATCCCGATCTCCTCCCCGTAGAACAGCACGGGGGTGCCGGGCAGGGTGAACAGCAGACTGTACGCCATGCGGATGCGCCGCGGGTCCCCGAGCATCGGCGGCAGGCGGCGGGTGATGCCGCGACCGTACACGCGCTGCCGCTCATCCGGCGCGAAGGCCTCGAACACCTCCTCGCGCTCGGCGTCGGTCAGCTTGTCGAGCGTGAGCTCGTCGTGGTTGCGCAGGAAGTTCGCCCACTGGACGTCCGGCGGCAACGTCGGCCGCGACGTCAAAGCGGTGACGAGCGGTGCCGGATCGTGCCGTGCGAGCGAGAGATAGAGAGCCTGCATCGCCACGAAGTCGAACTGCATCGTCAGCTCGTTCACGTCGTCGCCACCGAAGAACTGGACCTGCTGCTCGTACGGCAGGTTCACCTCGCCGAGCAGGACCGCCTCGCTCGAACGGCGCTGCAGGAAGCGTCGGAAATCGCGCAGCAGCTCATGCGGGTCCCGGATGTGCGCACCCGGCGGCAGCTCGAGCAGGAAGGGGACCGCGTCCACGCGGAACCCCGACACCCCCAGCTGCAGCCAGAATCCGATCACCCGCGCGAGCTCGTCGCGCACGGCGGGGTTCGCGATGTTGAGGTCCGGCTGGTACTCGTAGAAGCTGTGCTGGTACCACTGGCCGGACGCCTCGTCCTTGGTCCAGATGCCGTCCGCCTCACCGGGGAAGACGGGGTTCTCCTGCCCCTTGGGCGGCGGATCGTCACGCCAGATGTAGAAGTCCCGGTACGGCGAGTTCCTGCTGCGCCGTGCCTTGCGGAACCAGGGGTGCCGGTCCGAGGTGTGGTTGACGACGAGGTCCACGATGACGCGCATCCCGCGATCCCGAGCGGTGCGGATCACCTCGACGAAGTCGCCGTGCGTGCCGAGCCGCGGATCCACGCCGTAGTAGTCGGTGATGTCGTATCCGTCGTCGCGATCGGGAGTCGGCGAGAACGGCATCAGCCACAGGCAGGTCACGCCGAGCTGGGCGAGATAGTCGATCCGCTGCGCCAGTCCCTGCAGGTCGCCGGTGCCGTCTCCGTCCGAGTCGAGGTAGGTCTCGACGTCCAGGCAGTAGACGATGGCGCTCTTGAACCACAGGTCGCTCGTGTCGGTGATCTTCATCGTGCCTCCATGAGTCGGGGAAGGATGCTGCGCGCGGCGGCGTCGAGGAACCCGTCCTGCTCCCGGCCGACGTGGTGGACGTACACGCGGTCGAAGCCGATCTGCGCGAGAGCCTCGATCCGCTCGGCGAGGACGACCGGATCGGACTCGATGAGGACGGCATCCCTCAGCTTCGCCTCGTCGACCTCGCCCACCGCGGCGTCGAAGTCCTCCGGCTGCTCGAGATCCCACGCCAGCGGCGGGGTGACGAGGCCGTTGCGCCACTGGTCCTTCGCGATCGCACAGGCCGCGGCATCCGAGTCGGCGAGACTGACGTGCACCTGAAGGACGCAGGGTCCGCGCCCTCCCTGCGAGCGGTACGCGTCGACGACGCGCTCGAGCGCGCCAGGGGCCTGCGCGACCGTGGCGAGCCCCTCGGCCCACCCGGCCGCCCAGCCCGCGGTCTCGGCGCTGACGGCGGTCGCCAGCAGCGGCGGCGGAGTCGCCGGCCTGGTCCACAGCCGTGCACGATGCACGGTCACCAGGCCGTCGTGCGAGACCTCCTCGCCGGCGAACAGGCGCCGGATCACGCCGACGCTCTCGGCCAGCCGCGCGTTGCGGTCGTGCTTGGGCGGCCACGGGTCGCCGGTGACGTGCTCGTTCATGGCCTCGCCACTGCCGAGCGCCGCCCAGAAGCGGCCGGGGAACATCTCCTCCAGGGTCGCCAGCGCCTGCGCGACGATGACCGGGTGATACCGCTGGCCCGGCGCGTTGACCATGCCGATCGAGAACGCCGTGCGGGCGAGGGCTGCACCGAGCCAGCTGAACGCGAAGCCGGACTCGCCCTGCCGGGGGTTCCACGGCGCGAGGTGGTCCGAGCACATCGCACCGTCGAACCCCGCTTCCTCGGCGCGCTGCACGATGGCCAGAAGCGCACTCGGCGGGATCTGCTCATGGGAGGCGTGGAAGCCGACGAACACCATGCCGCGAGTCTCGGCCCGCGGCGGCACGAAGGCGAGGCACTTGAGAACAGGTCCCGCTTCGACTAGCACGCACGAGAACTCACAGCCCGCTCCCAGTCTCACGGGACCAAAACCGCCGAGGCATCCGTTCTTCTTCATGACGCCGCAGCCAGCCGCGTCGATCCAGGAGGAATCGTGAGCAACGACTACCGCAAGACCCCCGAGGCGCTCAGCCGCCTCACCCCCGCCCAGTACCGGGTGACGCAGGACGACGGCACCGAGCCCGCGTTCCGCAACGAGTACTGGAACAACCACGACGCCGGCATCTACGTCGACGTGGTCTCGGGCCAGCCCCTGTTCGCGTCGACCGACAAGTACGACAGCGGCACCGGATGGCCGAGCTTCACCCGCCCCATCGAGCCCGACGCCGTGACGACCAAGAAGGACCGGTCGCTGTTCATGCCGCGCACCGAGGTGCGCTCGTCCGGTGCCGACAGTCACCTCGGGCACGTCTTCCCCGACGGCCCACGGGATGCCGGCGGCCTGAGATACTGCATGAACTCGGCTGCACTGCGCTTCGTGCCCGTCGCGTCGCTCGACGACGAGGGCTACGGCGCCTACCGTCACCTCTTCACCACCGAGAACCAGGAGAACGCACATGACTAGCGGACCCTTCGACACCGGAGAGATCACCCGCAGGCCCGGAACCGAGACGGCCGTCCTCGCCGGCGGCTGTTTCTGGGGCATGGAGGACCTCATCCGTCGCCAGCCCGGCGTGCTGTCGACCCGTGTCGGCTACACCGGCGGCGAGAACGCCCACGCGACGTACCAGCGTCACCCGGGTCACGCCGAGGCCGTCGAGATCGTCTTCGACCCCACCCAGACGTCGTACCGCGACATCCTGGCGTTCTTCTTCCAGATCCACGACCCGTCGACCCTGAACCGGCAGGGCAACGACATCGGCACGAGCTACCGCTCCGCGATCTTCCCGCTCTCGCCCGAGCAGGCCGAGGTCGCCCGCGACACGATCGCCGATGTCGACGCCTCCGGCCTCTGGCCCGGCAAGGCCGTCACCACGATCGAGCCCGAGGGCCCGTTCTGGGAGGCCGAGCCCGAGCACCAGGACTACCTGATCCGGTACCCCAACGGGTACACGTGCCACTTCCCCCGCGCCGGCTGGGTGCTGCCGAAGCGCGCCGACGCGACGGCGTAATCCCGGACGCAGAACGGATGCCGCGACCCGCCGGGTCGCGGCATCCTTTCGTTGTCGCTCGCGTGTCCAGGTCGGTGTGATACGTTGGACGTTGCCCGATCGGGCCGCTGCGTCGATCTCCTCTGCCTCACTGCGGAGAACAGAGCGCTCGACGCCTCACCGCCACCGGCGGTCGCATCCTTCCTTCGACTCCCGCGAACGAGCGCACCTCGCCTCGTCATCGCACCACAGTGATTTGACTCTTCTGCACCCTGCATCCGTCTCCACCCGTCCACCGCTCGACTGGCGCCAAGCCGACGACGACGTGTTCGTCGCCACGTCGGCCGGTGAATACGCCGGCTTCATCCACATCGGCTCCGCCGGCTTCGAGGCGCACAGCGCCCGCGGCGAGAACCTCGGCCTGTACGCCGACCGGGCCGCAGCCGCACACGCGGTCGCGGCATCCATCACCCGCACCCCGCGCACCCGTACGCGCGGCGTGCCCCACTCGCGTCCGCTCCGCACACGTCGGAGCGGCACCCCGGGCCGCACACGCGGTCCACAGAACAAAAGGAAAGACACGATGGCCACTGGCACCGTGAAATGGTTCAACTCCGAGAAGGGCTACGGCTTCATCGCTCCCGATGACGGCTCGGCCGATCTCTTCGCACACTTCAGCGCGATCGCGGGCAACGGCTTCAAGGAGCTGCGCGAGGACCAGAAGGTGGAATTCGACGCCGAGCAGGGCCCGAAGGGCATGCAGGCAGCCAACATCCGCCCGCTCTGACGCGCGCATCGAAGGCCGGGACGGATCGATCCGTCCCGGCCTTTCGTGTACATAGACGGGCGCACGGCGTTCGTCAAGCGGGTCCCCTGCGCCGGCCGCTGGCCGCACGCTGGAGCCATGACCCAGATCATCGAGACCATCGACGTCGACGTGCCCGTGAGCATGGCGTACAACCAGTGGACCCAGTTCGAGACCTTCCCGAAGTTCCTCGACGAGGTCGAGTCGATCACTCAGCTCGACGACACCCACAATCACTGGAAGGTGAAGGTCGGGCCGTTCGAGCGCGAGTTCGACGCCGAGATCACCGAGCAGCACCCCGATGAGCGCGTCGCGTGGCGCAGCATCGGCGGCGACACGGCGCACGCCGGCGTCGTGACGTTCCACCGGCTGAGCGACACGAGCACCCGCATCACCGTGCAGATCGACTGGGAGCCGACCGACCTCCTGGAGAAGCTCGGGTCGCTCGTCGGCGCCGGCTCCCACGCCGTCAAGAAGGATCTCCGCAACTTCAAGGAGTTCATCGAGAGCGCTCCCCGCGAGACCGGCGCCTGGCGCGGCGACGTCGCGAGCTGACGCCGGAGCGGATGCCGCGGCCGGCGGGGCCGCGGCATCCGCTGCTCTCCGCGCGCAGGGCGAGCGCCCTCACTCTCCGGGGCGCCGCAGGAATCCTGAGAACAGCGTGTGCAGCAACGGCAGGATCGACACGATCATCAGCACCGTTCCGATCGTGAGATCCTGCGAGCGCAGCACGGCGCCGCTGATCAGCAGCCCCGCGAACAGGACGGCCGACACCACACGGCGCCCCATGCGCTCGAGCTTGCGCAGCTTCACGTCGAGCTTGGGCACCTCGGCGACGAGCCTGCCGTCGACGATCTGCGACACCATCTCGTCGAGCCGTCCCGGCAGCCGCGCCACCACACCGGCGACCGACACCGCCTCTTTCGCGAATCCCTGGACGAGGCTGCCGCTCTGATCGCGCAGCAGCTGATCGGCGTACGGCTCGACGGCGTCCCACACGTTGAACGCCGGATCCAGGGCGCTGCACACGCCGCTGGTCAACGAGATGGCACGCACGATGAGCAGGAAGTTCTCGGGCAGCTGGAACGGCAGGGAGCGGACCACGTCGCCGAACTCGGTCGCGAAGGCCTGGAACTCGCGGGGGTCGACCTTCTGCAGCTCGGCGAAGCCCATGCCGCCGAAGCGGGCGAACAGGGCCGTCATCGCACGTTCGAGCTCGGTGGTGTCGGCCGACGGCAGCAGGGCGCCGACGTCGCGGATGCTCGCCACCATCTTCTTGCTGTCGCGCGCCGCGACCGCGATGATCAGCTGCTGCAGGCCCTTGCGCAGACTGTCGGGGACCTCGCCCATCATGCCGAAGTCGACGAACGTCAGTCGCCACGGCCGTGCGCCCGGCGCGGGGCCGGGACCCGCGGGCGTCACGAAGATGTTGCCCGGGTGGGGGTCGGCATGGAAGTACCCGTCGACGAACAGCTGGTCGAACATCACGTTCGCGAACTCTTTCGCGACGGCGGCCGGGTCGATCCCCGCGGCCCGGAGGCCGTCCACGTCGGTGATCTTGATCGCCGTGACGTCGGCGAGCGTGAGCACGCGCCGGGTGGTGCGCTCCCACGCGACCTCGGGCGCGGCGACGCGGTCGTCGCCCGCGAAGTTGTCGGCGAACCTCGCGGCATTGCGCGCCTCGAGCAGGTAGTCGATCTCGTCGCGGCTCGTGCTCGCGAACTCTTCGACGAGCGCCGGCAGGTCGACGTGGTCGTGCACGACCCGTACCCGGTTGAGCCACGTGGCCACGCGCCGCAGCGCCCGAAGATCGACGTCGACGATCGCGTCGATCCCCGGCCGCTGCACCTTCACCACGACGTCCGTGAAGCCCGTGTCGGCGCCATCGTCGGGGTTCAGCCGTGCCCGGTGGGCCTGACCGAGGGATGCCGCGGCCACCGGCGTCTCGTCGACCCACGCGAAGGCGCGTTCGAGCGGCATGTGCAGCTCGGCCTCGGCGAGCGCCCGGATCGCGGGGAACGCGACGGGCGGCACCTCGTCCTGCAGGCCTTCCAGCTCGGTCGTGATCTCGGGCGGCAGCACGTCCAGGCGCGACGACAGGAACTGCCCCACCTTGATCATGAGCCCGCCGAGCGACACGGCGAGCACATGGAACTTCTTCGCGACGTGCTCAAGGCGCTTCGACCGGTTGCGTGCGGCGAGGGCGCTCAGA